>Ga0315537_1000722_pt1 | contig 26347 bp, 23 predicted proteins | sample SalMarSW160270MG_FD_203091 | JGI IMG/M metagenome (GOLD analysis project Ga0315537, IMG submission 203091) | Salt marsh sediment microbial communities from the Plum Island Ecosystem LTER, Massachusetts, United States - Salt Marsh Sediment SW1602-70 ...
CAGCAGCCATCTGTAGATAAAGTTGTAGGAGAAGGATAACCCTTTGTGTTTCACCATATCGGCTCTGGCGGCGGTGACCACCGTGGGTAGCTGGGTGGAAGCCGGGCAGTTCTGGACGCAGGTCATGCACAGCGTGCATTTATTCAGCTGCTGCGCCATTTCGTCGGTAAGCGTAAGTTCGCCGTCCAGCAGCGCTCTTACCAGCATTATTTTACCCCGCGCTACCGATGACTCGACTTTCTCCTCCTGGTAGACGGGACAGTGAGACATGCAGAAGCCGCATTTGGTGCACTTGTCGAGGTCGTCCTGAAACCGGCCTATCTGCTCGTACTTGACGCTGCTATTCATGCGGTGATTCTTCCCAGATTTTACCCGGATTGAGGATATTATTAGGGTCGAGCAGGCCCTTAATTTGCTTCATGATATCTATCGCCACAGGGTCCATGGCTTTCTTTAAAAAACGCTGTTTTTCCAGGCCGATGCCGTGCTCACCGGAAAGCACGCCGCCCAGCGATAGGGCTGTTTCGATGATTTCATCAACGCATTTGAGGGCGCGCTCGAAGTGCTCCTTATCGCGGTTATCGGAAAGCACCACCGGATGGAAGTTGCCGTCCCCGACATGTCCCGCAAAGCTGATGGGGACGTCGTATTTTTTAGCGCTTTCCTGGCTGATTCTTATAAAGTCGGCAATCCTGTCGCGCGGCACCGACACGTCTTCGTTGACGATGGTATGCGTCCGACTTGATATATCCGAGAAGTGGGCGCTCCTGGCCTGCCAGTATTTCTCCGCCTCGGCCGGGTCTTCGGCTACCCGGACATGACCGGCACTGTTTTTACAGATGCCGACGATTTCCGCCGTCTCGGCGGCCACCGTTTCCGGGAGTCCGTCGACCTGTATTAATAGAATTACCTGTGAGTTGTCCAGGATTTTATCCGGTAAAAGCCCCCGGAATTTCTCGAATGTCCAGTTATCGACGAACTCTACTTTCGAAGGCAGCACGCCCCCGGCAATGATGTCGGATACGGTTTCGCCGGCCTCGGCTACGTCGCCGAAAACGGCCACTATCGTCTTGTTGGTCTTCGGCTCGGGTAAAAGACGGAGCGTTATCTTGCTGATGACGCCCAGCGTACCCTCGGAACCGGTGAAAAGCATCATAAGCTCGTATCCCGTCCGGTTCTTGGGAGTAAGTCCGCCCAGCTTCACTGTCCTCCCGTCCGCCAGCACTACCTCCAGCCCGAGAACGTACTGCTTGGTAACCCCGTATTTCAGGCAGGAAGGCCCCCCCGAGTTCTCGGCCACCACGCCCCCCATGGTACAGCCGGCAAAGCTCTGGGGGTCGGGCGGAAAAAACAGCCCTTCTTTCGCCAGTGCTACCTGCAAGTCCTGCAATATTACCCCCGGTTCCACCGTGGCGTTGAGGTTATTCTTATTAATATCGATGATCTTGTTCATCCTCGTCGTGCAGAGGACGATGCCGCCTTTTATCGGTATGGAGCCGCCGCTGACGTTGGTGCCGCCGCCCCGGGGCGTTACCGGTATCTCGTTCTCGTTGGCAAATTGCAGAATCCCGGATATCTGTTCGGTATCGGTAGGAAAAACGACCACCTCCGGCATGTGCGACCAATTCGTGGCGTCATAGGAATAAGCCACCAGTTCCTCAACTGTTGTCAGCACGTTCTCCTTGCCGATTATCCGGCGTAGCTGGTCGATATGTTTTTGTGTGATCATCAAGACTCCTGAAAAAACAGGTCCTGCTTATACTTTACCCTGTCGGGGGTTTACGTTCAAGGAGACGTCTCACATTAGTAGAAACTCAGGGTTCTTCTCTTTTGATAATAATAGCGGACATGAAATAGCCGTTATGGCAGTCTTCTATAGCGGCTATTTCCGCCTCATCGTAACGGTCTCAGGATAGGCCGGCACCACCCGGCATCTCCCCCTTCGATATTTACAGGCAGGCAGATGATTTCATAGTTCCCGGGCTCTACCCCGGACAGGTTCAGCCCTTCGATAGCCCAGATGCCGTTGCCGACCAGTACCTCATGCACCTCGACCAGGCTTTCTCTATCCCGGAAACTACCTATGGCGTAATAATCTATGCCGACCACCGATATTTTCTTCTCATAGAGGTAGTGGGCCGCTTCGTTAGATATGTAGACGAAGTCCTCAGCGAATTTACCCAGCTTGTAGTACGACGAATTTTTAGTTTTAAACAGGATACGCTCGCCAGGCTGGATGTCGTAAGCTTCCAGTTCCTCCGGCTTAATCGACTCGGTATCCTTGATTTCAATGACGCGTACCGGTCCCATGATAGTATCCAGGGGCATCTCATCGATACTCGTGCCGATGGGATTGAAGTGGCGTGGCGCGTCAATATGGGTACCGTGGTGGGAATTTATCGTCATCTGTGACGTCGTAATCTGCTTGTCTTTGTCTTTATGATGCATGAAGTCGATACTCGGCGGAACGGGGTCGGTGGGCCAGTGCACCATATCCTTGCGTAGCGGTATCGAGATATCAATCCATTCCGATTTTGCCATTCTTAGCACCTCCTGGTCTTATTTCACCTGGTATTTCCTCTTCCCCTCTACATACAAATCACCGCCGTAGCTGTCGTTGATGACGGTGACGGGAAAGTCTTTGACTTCTATTTTCAAGACGGCTTCCGGGCCCAGTTCCTCGTAAGCTATTACCTCCGATTTTACAATACTCTTCGAAAGCAAAGCCCCGGCGCCCCCGAGGGCTCCCAGGTAAACCGCTCCGTACTTTTTCAGGGCTTCTTTGACTTCATCGGAACGTGCACCTTTGCCAATCATGCCTTTCAGTCCTTCGGCTATCAGGCGGGGGGCGTAGCCGTCCATGCGACCGCTGGTGGTGGGTCCCGCCGCACCGATAATCTTACCGGGCGGTGCCGGGGAAGGCCCCATGTAATATATCGTCTGCCCCTTTATCTCGAAAGGCAGCGGTTCTCCCTTGTCCAGCGCCGCCACGATTCTTTGATGGGCGGCGTCGCGGGCTACGTATAAAACACCGTTGAGCGAAAGACTGTCTCCAGCGTGCAGGCCTTTGACTATCTCTTCGGTTAACGGCAGGTTTATTTCTTTCGTCATCGTTCTATCTCTTTACAGCGTTATCTCGCGGTGGCGCGCGCTGTGGCATTGCAGGCTCACCGCTACCGGCATACTGCCGATATGCGCCGGAGAAGTCTCGATATGAACGGCTAGAGCGGTAATCCTCCCCCCGTAGCCCATCGGCCCGATGCCCAGCCCGTTTACTCTGTCCAGGATATCATTCTCGAGGTCGGTGGTCTCACTGTCCGGACTGGGTTCACCCACCCTGCGTAACAGGGCTTGCTTGGCTAACAGCAGCGTTCTTTCCGCCGTGCCCCCTATCCCCACCCCTACAATCCCGGGCGGACAGGGATTGGCCCACGCCTCGTCAACGGCTTTCACGACGAAGTCGATAACTCCCTGCCGACCTGACGCCGGGGTCAGCATGCCGAGTCGGGTCATATTCTCCGAGCCCGCCCCCTTGGGCAGGGCGATGACGCGGAGTCGGTCACCGGGCACGATAGTGGTATGAATAACCGCCGGGGTGTTGTCTCTGGTGTTGGTACGGTCGGAAAAGGGTTTCGTCACCATCGACTTGCGTAAATAGCCTTCGACGTAAGCCCGCCGCACCCCCTCGTTGACGACTGTATAAAGGTCTCCCCCGGTGACGTGGGCGTCCTGCCCGAGTTCAATAAAGACCAGGGCGGTGCCACAGTCCTGGCACAGGGGTACTTTCTCTTCGGCAGCAATTACGGCATTTTGAAGTATTTTGTCCAGTGCCTCCTGTCCCGCCGGTGATTCCTCTTGCTGTCGTGCCTGCTTCAGGGCGCTGATTACGTCCTCGGTCAGTCCGTAGTTGGCTTGTACGAACAGGTCGGCAACGGCTTCGGTAACAGCGCTGGCTTCGATTTCTCTCACAGCTTTACTCACCTTCGGCTAATGATTTTCGCAGCTCGATTATCATTTCGGGTACGTCGATTTTCACGGGGCATCTCTCCTTGCACCGACCGCACGTCAGGCAGGTATAGGCGATCGACGCGGCTTTTTCGGGGTCTTTATTAACTACAGCCGCCCAGACGGCGCCGATGCCGGTAAAATACTTGTCGCCGAAATTACCCGCCGTCACCGCGAAGACCGGACACTCGTAGAGGCAGCCGCCGCAGCGCAGGCAGTAGAGAGCCTGCTGTAGCTTGGGGTATTTCGCCAGCTCGGTACGACCGCCGTCGAGGAAGATAACGTGGAATTCTTTGGGTCCGTGGGCGCCGTAGGTGGTCACCTTTTCGATATCTCCGGTCTTGCTGGGTCCGGATATCAGGCTGACGTACGACGGCACCGTGTAGTTGGCGTAGCGCCAGGTTACCTCGCTGACCTTGTAGGCATCGGCGAGGGTTGGCACCAGCTTTTCCATGCCTACCAGGGCGATGTGTACCGGAGGCGCGCCGGTGGCCAGGCGAATATTGCCCTCGTTTTCGATAATGAAAAGCGTGCCCGTTTCCGCCGCGACGACGTTCGCCCCGCTGATGCCGATGTCCGCCTGGAAAAACTTCTCTCTGAGGAACTCGCGGGCTGCCGCCACCAGTTCGGCGATATCAGCTTCCGGTTTAATATCCTTCCCGATTACCCTGGAAAAAAGCTCGGCGACGTCTTCACGGGGAACGTGGATGGACGGCGACAGTATGTGCATCGGCCTGGAGCCTAATTTCTGCAGAATAAACTCACCCAGGTCGGTCTCGTAGACCTCGTTGCCGATTTCTTCCAGGTGCTCGCGCAGCCCGATTTCCTCTCCCGTCATCGTTTTCCCCTTGACGATAAGCTTGCCGCTGCCGGTCAGGTCGGAAATAATGTCCAGTGCCTCGTCGGCAGTCCTGGCGATATAGCCCTTCCCCTTGTTTTCTTCTATCTCCCTGATGGCTTGCTCCGCCAGCTCTTCCATCCGGGGGATGGCTTTCTGCTTTATTTCGATTACTTCTTCCGCCATGTCCACCGTTCCGGGGTATTTTTCCAGGGCTTTCTTGACATTACCGCGGAAACTTTTGATAGCCCGCGATAGCGCCAGCCTGAGCCGGTCGTTGTGGGCGGCGTCCATTATCTCTTTTTTGTAATTCTTGAAATCCGATTTTTTACTCATTTTTCCATAGCCATATCGATTACCTGCGCAATATCGAGCACCTCCACGCCTTCCACTTTCAGCTCCCGCAGGCCGTTCTTGAGCTGCATGACGCAGCCCGGACAGTGCGTCACGATGATTTCGGCACCCGTTTCCAGTAACTCGCTGGTGCGGTTCACCGCCAGTACCTGACTTAGCTCGGGAAAGACAGCCTCGAAGCCTCCCCCGCCCCCGCAGCAGGTAGACCATTTCTCCTTCGTCCATTCCGGCTCCACCAGCTCGATGCCCTTTATCGCCCTCAGTATCCGGCGCGGCTCATCGACCAGGCTCAGGTACCTTACCATCTGGCAGGGGTCGTGGTAGGTGACCTTCACTTCTCGGGGGAAACGCAGCTCGTACGATGAGAGGTCCTCAGATACGATTTCCAGGAAATGCTTTACTTCCAGGTCGTAGTCCTTTATAAATTGCGGGAAAAGCCTCTGTAAAGCATTGGTGCAGTAAGGCACGATGCTGATTACCTGCCTGACGCCCGCCGACTTTAGTTTCTTATAAGCTTGCCGGGCGTTCTCGGTGAATTTCCGGTGCAGTCCTGCCTGGTAAAGAGGCGCCCCGCAGCAGGGCTCTTCTTCGGCGAGATAGCCTGGCTCGATTCCCAGCTTTCGCAGTACTTTTATCGCCGCTTCCAGAGGAGGTACTTCGGCGGTACTCCCCCGTGAAAGGACTTTACTGTACATACCGGGGAGGTTGATTCCCAGCTTTTTCTGGAAGCGGGCGAAACGCATCGGCAGTTCGGCGCCGATAACGCTTTTATCCATCTGTCGTATCAGCGACATCAATGCTTCTAGCTGCCCGGAGAACTGGTAGCCGCACCCGGCAAAAAAGGCCGTCTCGGCCTGCCGCGGCAGGTTAAGGTGTTGTGCCCACCGGGCGCTCTGTTCTTTATCGATACCCAGGATATTCTGTGTGGAAATGATGTTATCGGCAAGAAAAGTCAGACCGGGCGGGACTAAATCTTTTTCCATACTTTTACTCGTGTTCATAATACATCCGGTGAACAAACTCTGGCAAACTAAAAAGGGAGAGGCGGAATAGATATTTCCTTACTTGACGAGTCCCCGCCCCTTTAAATCCCCGGCGATGTCTTGGAGCCCCAGTTCTGCCAGTTTGGCTTCGGTGGGCAGTCCGCTGGCAACGTCCCAGCCCCGGAGTTCGTAGTATTCGTCCTTGAGCTTTTCAAAGTCATCTCTATCGACCACCGTACCGACTTTTGATATTATTTCGCCGTCTTTGCCCGGCACTAAACCATCGATATTCCAGAAAATCTCGGCCTTTTCCAGAGGAACGGTATGATAGTAGTCCAGGAGCTGGTCATCCTGGCGACCCCGCCATCCCTGCCGGAGAAGTATCGCCCGCTGCAGATTGCAGATTCTCTCACCAATTTTATTAAGCTCTTTTTCGTCAGTTTCCTGTCCGGTGATTGCCGAATATATCCGGCTTTCCAGGGTGGAATCGCCGGTTCCGCCCGGTATTACCATGGCCGGCCATCTTAGGTCGCAGAGCACCAGGCTCTCTTTGACGAAGGCGCGGTCCTGTATTATTTTAGCCGCCAGCGGTTTACCCTCCAGGGTGGAGAAATCGGCAGCGATTGCACCGCCCCAGAATTTCTCGGCGGTTTTCCGGAAATCCTCGATAGTGAAAAATTCGCCTGGCTTGCCTCCGCCCATTTCCAGCCAGGCCATCACCAGAGAGCAAATCCCATGCAGCTGCTGTATCGGCCTTCTCGGTTCGGTGGCGTAGAGAAGAGAGGTCGTTATCATCAGCCGGGGGTCGTAGTCTTTGGTCTCGCTGCTCCGGGTGGCGATGTAGCTGTGCAGCATTTTCTCCGCCTCAGCCCCGATTTCTCTGGCGGCGGCTATGGTGCCCCGGGCTAAAACATCGCCGAATCCTTCCCGACGGGCAATCATGCCCATGAGCTTCTCGATAAATTCAGGACTGCCTATTTCTTTCAATGGCAATCCCGTTTGCTTTTCGGTTATCAGTCCGGCCTCCTGGCAGGCGTTTATCCATTCAATCATCCCGTGCATCACCGCGGTGTCTATGCCGTAGCCGTCGCAGAGTCGGGTCGCCAGCAACTGGGCACCGTCCGTCTTTCCGGTGTATTTCATCACCGCCCACGAATAGAATATGGAAGCCTGGCATAAAGACTTATAGTGCCGGTCGCCGTTAAGTGAATAAACTTGGCGGCCGCACCCGATACCGCAGCCGTAGCAGGCGTGCTCACGGGTCAGTCCCGGTATCTCCCACATCGAAGGCATATCGCCCGGGGGTCTCATGTCCCTGATTTCGTCGGCAAGCTTTTGCAGTCTTTGCGGATGGGCGGCTTGCGGTCTGTTGCTGCTGGCGGCGACGATGATTGCCTTCAGGTTTTTCGACCCCATCACCGCTGCAAGACCACCCGAACCTGAAGCCCCTTCGTCGGCGTACACGGTCGCATAAGTTAACAGCTTATCGCCTGCCGGACCGATGGTGAGGATACTGGTATCTTTACCATACTCTTCTTTCAGGGTATCGATAATATCAAAAGTGAGCTTTCCCCGGAGGTTGGAGGCGTCTTTGATTTCCGCCGTTCCGTTATTGATGAAAATGCTGACGGGCTTATCCGCTTTTCCCCGGACGGCCAGGGCATCATAGCCCGCGAATTTCAGGAAGGCTCCCCACTTGTCTCCCAGGTTACAGTAGTTAAATGATTCCCGGTCTCCGGCTATCGATTTTCCGCAGGTTTTCCATCTGAAACCCGCGAACCGGGGAAATCCGGTTACCGGACCGCTGGCGTATATCAGGCAATTCTCCGCGTCGAAGGCTTTTGCCTGAGGAGGGACCATGTCCCAGTAGAGCTTGGCGGCAATGCCGTGTCCCCCGAGGAATCTATCCGCGTATTCGGCGGTTGGCACTTTGCTGACATCACCATCAGACAGATTGATTTTCAATATATTTCCGGCATATCCGGATAAAGTCAAGATAGACCTCCCGTACGTTCAGTCTGCATAATGGTATACAGGATTGTTTTACATTGTAGAATACCGGTTGATTAACCTGTTGTCTCTGAAGAATCAGGTAATCTTTTCAAGAAATTCCTGGACCTGAAAGTCCCATTCCTGGGATACTATGTCTACGTTCGTTTTTCCGTCTTTAACGCTGGTCGTAATGGTAATGCTGCCGCCGCCTCCTTCGAAATAGGCGTGGTTTTTATAGTTTTCCTTAACCTCAAGGCCGTAGCCATCGGGGCCGAAATAAGACACGGCCCGCTCTATTGTTTTCTCCGGGCTGAGCTTGGTCTTTACCTCTAATCTTAACATCAATATCCTCCTTGCGTTATGAAGGTGGGCGCGGGATAACTTGTCCTACATTGACAATTATATACTATATCACATTTTTTCACAGCAGTAACAAATAATGGCTATAGTCCTTTTATCCGCCCATCCACCCACCAATTGAGATATCTTTTCCCGCCCGCCCTCGTATTACCTGCTGTTGTCCGTTAGTCCCCGCCCATTGTCCCCCTCTCCTGCTGCAAGCCTCGTCAGGAGAGGGGGACACCGGGGGTGAGGTTTTAGTAAAAGGGGGAGAGGTATAAAACAACCGTGAGTTAACGGAACGATTTTTTAGATTGGTATATATCTTCTCCCGATTTGAGCGTAACGAAGGCTTTACGGTAGCCCTGAAAAGCGTTAAAATATGATAGGAAAAGGGCTTCTCATCCGTTGATAGTGCGTTAAATTGGTAGTATACAGGCTGTAGTTTTGGAGAAAAAAGTCCTCGACTGGTTACTGGAAGGTCCTGCATGGCTGAAATACGCCGTAGAACTACAGCTACTCGATAATAAACCGGATGTCCGTCCGGTATTGAAGGATAGCGCTATTAAGGGATTAGTCCGCAGGCTTCAGGATAGTAATGTCGGCATTCCCGCGTTAAAAAGCGGGAGGGTGCATTACACCGAGACCGGTAAAGCCTACTGGGACCTATTTCTCCTGGCTGATATCGGGCTTACCTTCGAGGACATGGGATTGGACCACCTTGCGGAAGACGTTTTCCGCTTCCAGCAGTCGGACGGCTCTTTCGTTATCCCGCCCAACGTAAAAGATAATTATTTCTGCATGTCGGCAATCCTCATTTCCTCCCTGGCACGCATGGGCTACCGTGATGACCCCCGCATTGAGAAGTACATCAGGATTGCCCTGAACTCCCAGACCCGCGACGGCGGCTGGCACTGCTATTACGACGACTACGAGGTGCTGGACATCGAGTCCTGCCCGATGGACAACCTGAACCTTTTGATGCTGCTGGGTCAGTACGAAAAACATAAAGAAAACCCCAAGCTCAACGGTGCTATCGACCTTCTGCTGGAACACTGGGAGAACCGGATGCATCTTCACGGCTTCGGCATCGGCAGGCGTTTCAAGGGCCTGCAGTATCCCGCTGTAAAATACGGTATCCTGCGGGTGCTGGATGTCCTGTCGCTGTTCCCCTACGCCGTTGACAGCCGTTCTTTCCGGAGCATGCTGGATTTCGTCAAACAGAAAGCCGTCGCTGGCAGATATACTGCCGAAGCTGTTGATAAAATTTACGCGGAATTTGACTTCGCCCAAAATAAAGAGCCGAGTCGCTGGCTCACCTTTCTGATTAACAGGATAGAAAAACGGGTAAATTAATCGCGACTCGTTAAATAATGAAAGGAAATTTACGTGTATCGCATTGAGGTCTCGGTAAGGGAAGAATATAACGACCCCAGGGCGGATGGTTTGGAGAAAGATATCCTCGACCTGGGTATTTCCGCGGTGAGGCGGGTCAGAGTAGCTAATGTCTACCTGCTGGACGGCGACATCTCCGGGGTTGAACTGGAGACCATCTGCCGCGAGCTTCTAACCGACCCCATCGTTGAGGAATATACCCATCAGGAAGCCCCCGTCCCCGATGGCGCCCGTCTGGTCGAGGTTGCCTATAATCCCGGCGTCATGGACCCCGTCGAGGAAAGCGTGATGAAAGGCATTACCGACCTGGGCATCAACAGCGTAAAAGCCGTCAGGACGGCCCAAAAATACCTCCTCTGGGGCGATATCCCCGACGATATTTTGCAGTCTATCTGTGACAAGCTCCTCGTCAACAGCGTTGTACAACACGTCGTCTCGGAAGAAGAAGCAGTAACCCTGCGTTCGGCGACGTATAACTTCTCGCTGGAGAAGATAGATATCGAAAATATGGATGATGCCGCCCTCATGGACCTGAGCAACAACCGCTTCTGGCTGAATCTCAGCGAGATGAAGATAATCCAGGACTATTTTAGAAAACTCGGCCGCCAGGCTACTGATGTCGAGCTGGAAACGATAGCGCAGACCTGGTCGGAGCACTGTATCCACAAGACCTTCAAAGCACGCATTACGCTGGGTAAAGATATCGTTGATAACTTGATGAAAAGTACCATCATGCGTGTCACCGAGGAACTTAATAAACCCTGGTGTCTTTCGGTCTTTAAAGATAACGCTGGCGTTATTGATTTCGACGGGCGTTACGCCGTCTGTTTCAAGGTGGAAACGCACAATCACCCCTCGGCGGTAGAGCCTTACGGCGGCGCGGCTACGGGTATCGGCGGCGTAATCCGCGACCCCCTCGGTACGGGCATGGGTTCCAAGCCGATTGCCAATACGGATGTTTTCTGTTTCGGTCCCCCCGATTTTCCCCACGCCGACCTTCCCAAGGGCGTGCTGCACCCGCGGCGCATTTTTAAGGGTGTCCGCGCCGGTGTTGCCGACTACGGTAACCGCATGGGCATCGCCACGCTTAACGGGGCCGTGCTCTTCGATGAGCGTTACCTCGGTAACCCGTTAGTGTTCTGCGGCACGGTAGGTATCATGCCCAGAGACATGAGCCAGCAGGGACAGCAGAATACGGGCGACCTTGTCGTTGTCGTCGGCGGAAAAACGGGACGTGACGGCATTCACGGTGTCACCTTCGCCTCGGGCGAGCTCAACAAAGAGTCCGAGGATATCTCCTCCAGCTCGGTACAGATAGGCAATCCCATTGTAGAGAAGAAGGCCCTGGATGCTATCTTGAAAGCATGTGACCTCGGGCTGTATCGCCGCATTACCGATTGTGGTGGTGGCGGGCTTTCCTCGGCGGTGGGTGAGATGGCCGAGAAAACCGGCGTAAGGGTTGACCTTGAAAAAGTACCCCTGAAATACGCCGGGCTTTCTTATACCGAGATATGGGTATCCGAATCTCAGGAGCGGATGCTGCTGGCGGTCCCACCCGATAAACTCGACCGTCTCATGAAACTCTTTAGCGATGAAGATGTCGAGGCTACTGTTATCGGTGAGTTCACTGATAACCGGCGTCTGCAGCTCAATTATGACGGTAACCGCGTGTGTGACCTCGATATGGGCTTCCTGCATAACGGGCTGCCCCAACTGGAGCGCCAGGCAGCTTGGGAGCTGCCCGGGCATCCCGAGCCGGATTTCGCCCAACCACCCAACCTGGAAGATGATTTAAAGCGTATACTGGCCGCCTGGAACGTTTGCAGTAAGGAGTGGGTCATCCGCCAGTACGACCATGAAGTGCAGGGCGGCAGCGTTCTGAAACCACTCGTCGGCGAGGCTAATGACGGCCCCGGTGATGCCGCCGTAATCCAGCCCCTCCCCGACTCGAACAAGGGGCTGATAATATCGAACGGCATCAATCCCCGGTACGGTGACATCGATACCTACTGGATGGCTGCCTCGGCTATCGATGAAGCCCTGCGACAGGTCGTCGCTGTCGGCGGCAGCCTGGAGGAAGTAGCCCTGCTGGATAACTTCTGCTGGGGCAATCCCGATAAGCCGGACCGTCTCGGCGACCTGGTGAGAGCGGCGCAGGCGTGCTACGATATAGCGGTTGTCTACGGGACGCCTTTTATCTCCGGCAAGGACAGCCTCAACAATGAGTACGAGACCGGCGATGAAAGCATTTGTATCCCTCCCACCCTCCTCATCTCCGCCATGGCTGTCGTCGAGGATGCCGGTAAGGCTGTCTCTATGGACTGCAAGCAGGCGGACAACCTGGTATACATTATCGGCGAAACCTTTAACGAGATGGGCGGCTCGCATTATCTCGCCCTTCACGGCTATATCGGCAATAGCGTTCCTAGGGTCCGTCCGGAAGAGGGCAAGAAGCTCATGAATGCCCTGTCGGGAGCTATGAATAAAGGCTTGGTAAGAACCTGCCACGACCTCAGCGAGGGGGGTATCGGCGTTGCTGCCGCCGAGATGGCTTTCGCCGGCGGACTCGGTATGCAGATTCACCTGGACAGAGTCCCGCTGGGTGAGGCGGTAGACCGTGACGACTACATCCTCTTCTCGGAGTCGAATACGCGTTTTCTGGCTGAAATAGCCCCGGAAGATAAAGAGCAATTTGAGAAAATAATGGCCGGTACCGCTTTCGCCGAAATCGGAAAGGTGACGGATACCGGTAAATTAGAGGTTTACGGACAAAACGGTAAAACGCTGCTCAATGCTTCTGTAGCCGGACTGAAAGAAGCCTGGCAGCAGCCGCTACGATGGTAGAGATAAAATGGCTAAAGTAAAAGTATTAATGCTACGGGCTCCTGGCACTAACTGCGATTTTGAGACGCAGGTCGCTTACGAGATGGCTGGCGCCGAGGTCGATTCGGCGCTGGTAACCGGGCTGTTCCGTAAAGAGAAACACCTCATGGACTACCAGATAATGATTATACCCGGTGGCTTTACCTACGGCGATGATATTTCCGCGGGGAAAATCATGGCCAATGAAATCCGGCTGAGACTGGGGGAGGATATTAAGAAATTCGTCGATGACGGCCGACTGGTCATGGGCGTCTGCAACGGCTTTCAGGTCCTGGTGAAGGCGCGTATTCTCCCCGGTTTTGACGGGCAAGGTTCTCAGCCGATGACGCTTACCGCCAACGACTCCGGCAAGTTTGAGTGCCGCTGGATTTACCTGAAAATCAACGAGGATAGTCCCTGTGTCTTTACCCGCGGCATGCACAGTCTTTATATCCCGGTAGCGCACGGCGAGGGTAAGCTGGTAGCAGGGCCCGATATTCTGGATAAGCTGAATATCGTCGCGCAGTATACTGACGAAGCCGGTAATATGCAGGCGGGCTATCCCCACAATCCCAACGGTTCGTTGCGTGATATCGCCGGTATTTGCGACCCCACCGGTCGTATCTTTGCCCTGATGCCCCACCCGGAGCGTTTTCTGCGCTGGACCCAGCACCCGAGGTGGACGCGGGAAACACCCCGCAATACCGGGGACGGCTTACAGATATTCCTCAACGCCGTCGCCTGGGTCAAAGGCATCTAGGTCGTATTCCCCTTAACCCGTCACCTGCCCGGGTATCTTTCTGATGAAGTTGAAAGAAAAGGTAAAGCAGCTCAAGACTGAGGTATATGTCCTCTATTTAGCCCTCAAAGACCACAGGACTCCCTGGTACGTCAAAGCTATGGCTACGGTAGTGGTTGCCTATGCCTTGAGTCCGGTGGATTTAATCCCCGATTTTATCCCCGTGCTGGGTTATATCGATGATTTGATTCTGATACCTGCGGGGATATACCTGACGTTTAAAATGATACCCGACGATATTTTGGAAGAACACCGACAGAAAGTAAAAACCACGCCGATTAATAGCAGAATAAAGTGGGTGGCAGCGGCTATCGTCGTATTTATATGGCTGCTGGTACTATACCTGATAATAAAGGCTATCTGGCTTTAGCAGTGTTAATTTGTTTTGAAAGGGCAATAAAAATCCCTAGTCGTCCTTGACGCCCTGCTCTTTGATATAGTTAACGGCATCCTGGATGGTGATTATCTTCTCAGCGACCTCATCGGGTATCTCTACTTTCTTGTCACCGCTGGAGAAAGCCTCTTCCAGTGCCATGATAAGTTCCACCAGATCGAGAGAATCGGCGCCTAAATCCTCAACAAAGCTGGCCGTAGGCACCACCTCCGCTTCTTCGACCCCAAGTTGCTCGACTACGATAGCTTTGATTTTTTCAAAGATAGCTGCCACTTTGTATCCCCCTTTATAAAGCTTCCTAACGGCTGGCCAGGGTACATACAGAACCTAGAACCCCGTTGACAAACTTGCTTGAGTTTTCGCTGCCGTAACTCTTGGCCAGCTCAATCGCTTCGCTTACGGCTACTTTAACCGGTACTTTATTATCGAATAAAATTTCAAAGATTGCAAGTCTCAGGACGTTCCTGTCGATAATAGCTAGCTGTTCCAGTGGCCAGGCTGGAGCGAATTTCTTGATATTTTGGTCGATTTCAGACTTGTTCTTCACCACGCCGTGCACCAGCTCGCGGGTAAAAGATTTGTTTTCCTCGGAAAAATTTACTTCAGCCAGGAGACGTTCCACCACGGCATCGGCATCGCGTCTCACGGAGTCAATTTCGTATAAAGTCTGTAGAGCCGTTGACCTGGCTTTTCGTCTCGTACCTGTCATTACCAAATCTTTTCCTGCTAGGATATTATAGCATAACCGTTTTTCTCTCGGATAGAGTTCTTCCTGGTTATTTTTGCATTCAGTCAACACATGTTCATTCCTGCCCCACCCCCCTGTGTTATCTTTTCCCACCCGACTGCCCTCGTATCATCCTCGGCCTGTCCGGTAAAGCCTTTCCCCTTCCTTCACTCCCCTAAAAGTGGAGTAGCCCGCGAAGAGGGGTGTCAGCCCAAGATAAACAGGGCGTGTTTAAGAGGGGCGAAACCTCTCTTTTTCCATTTCCCCCTTCCCCTCCGAGGGGAAGGGGGATAAAGGGGGATGGGGTGTTATTAATAAAAATTCCCCCTCTCCTGCGGAACGCCTTGTCAGGAGAACAGAATTCATGAAAGGATATGAGGTATTAATATACCAAATTCTGGATTGTTTGGTCGCATTGAAAATATAAGATTCTATATAAAAATCATAACAATCGGGCTGTTGAGACTAAATTATCCACTTAATTGAATATAAGTCTATTCTGGAGCACCTGACTTTTAATCAGGGTGTCACAGGTTCGAGACCTGTACGGCCTACTTAATTAAAGCTAATTTGTAGCTAGACAAAACCACCCGGAAATAGGGTGGTTTTTCTTTTTCAGGTAATAGTGACCCCCTGATTCGTCTAAGAATAATCTGTCGTATCACCCCTCTTACTTGCCTGCTGGATAATTTACAGGAAAGGCAGGCAAGTACAAAATGAAGAGTAGAAGACGAAATCTACATTGGGGTGATCTTAACATGGCGGAACTGGAACTGGAGAAGTTAATCATGCATTTTGAGCAATCCAATAAAGCTGAAGGCAAGTCACCCAAGACCATAACCTGGTACACAGAGATGATCGCCGGCTTTATAAGGTTTCTCACCGGCACAGGCAGAATACCGGTACTGGCCGAATTTGATGTCTCGGCAGTACGAGAATTCATAATTCATGAACAGGAAAGGGGTTTATCCCCCTACACTGTACAGGGCAAAGTAAGGGCGCTAAAAGCATTCGCCTCCTGGCTTTTAAATGAAAGCTACACTACAGACCACGTTCTCTATAACCTCAAAATGCCAAAAGCACCACAGAATCTCATCGAGCCTCTGACCGCTACCGAAATTGACCATCTAGTGAAGATTCAGAATCCTCTCACGGCATTAGGCTGTCGGAATATCGCCATACTGGTGCTACTTCTGGACACCGGGCTCAGGGTTAGCGAGCTATGCGGATTACGCTCTGATGATGCCCATATTGAGGAAGGCTATCTCAAGGTCATGGGCAAGGGATCAAAGGAGAGGGTCGTGCCTATCGGTGGTCTTGCCCAGAAAATGCTGTGGCGTTATATCATTCACTTTCGGCCAGAGGATTCAATAGAGGCTGATAACTATGTTTTCCTGACCTTGGATGGTAAACCACTGTGCGCTAATGCCGTCAAATTGTTACTGAAACGCTGGGGAAAGAAGGCAGGCGTCCCCCGGGTACACGCTCACCTCTGCCGCCATACCTATGCTACCAACTTCCTAAACCATAAATGCGGTGATGTCTTCCGGCTGCAACAGATACTCGGTCATACCACACTGGAGATGGTACGCAGGTATGTGCACTATGCCTCAACTCAGGATATGATCAATGGTAGACCGTCTTCCCCTATGGACCATATGGGTATCAGCAGGCTGAACGGATACAAGGTTGACCGGGTGTTGAGGAACAATCATAAGAGATCTGGTAAAGACAGCTTTCCTGAGTATAACGATAGAGGCATAGTGAGACGAAATGACCGGTAAAAAGATAGTAGTAGGCAGGCCGAGGCTTTCTGTTGATTTTGCGATAGTTTTGCGCATGCGTGACGACCAGAATCTTGGCTGGTCGAAGATGGCAGAAGAGTATCGCAAGTTGAGTGGCGAATATATCAGCCGGGACACCATGAAGCGAAGGTACTTTGAAGTCAAGAAGCAAATCAAGGATTTCAAAGAAGTTGCCATAGATGAAAGCATATCTTGAACTGACCGACATAGCGCTTATGGAAGAAGTTGCAAGCTCCCCAAGGGACAAGCTACTAATCCGGCTGCTATCACGTCTTGGCTGCAGAATATCCGAGGTACTGGCGATTAAGGTCAGGGATATAGATTTGAAGCAGAATACTGTGACCATATTGCATCTTAAAAGAAGGATTAATGTTTCTTGTCCTAGTTGCCGTGCAAGATTGGGGAAACGACATCAATATTGTCCTGTTTGTGGAGAAAAGATTAGTGAGATGATACAGCGCCAGCAGGAGAAAAGACGAATACGAGTATTACCAATCGACCAAGGAAGTATTGATATGATCAGGGAATATCTTAGTCATAATGACCACCATCCAGATGATGATGAACTCCTTTTTCATATCGGTCGTCATCGAGCATGGCAAATAGTAAAGGAAGGTGCTAGGAAAGCTGGAATTCCTAATTTGATTAACCCGGAATCTGGAAGGATGAGAGGGGCCAGCCCCCATCGATTACGGGACGCCTTTAGTGTACATGCTATGAAGCTAAATGATACCGGCGATGGGCTTAGATTACTACAAGAACATTTAGGTCATGCTAGCTTCAATACTACGGCTAAATACAGAAAAATCGCAGGTAACGAACATCGAGCATGGTATGACCATCTTTGGGATAATAGCGAATAGATTTCCAGATGTCACTATCTACTTGTTTGTTACCAGACGCCTATCGGCCATTCAAATACGCATCATCTTGATATCGAAAGTGAAAACAATTATCTCTTGTATCTCTTACGTCGCTTGAGTACGAAACACATGGTAAGGAGTATCATCGCAATAGCAACGAAAAGGCCTGTCACCAACCACCATCTAGTCAGGACATCAATAAAGCCAGGTGTGGGTGCAGTAGGTACTGGCGTGGGTGTAGGTGTCGGCGTAGGCGTAGGTGTCGACGTAGGCGTAGGTGTCGGCGTAGGCGTGGGTGTCAGCGTAGGCGTGGGCGTCGGCGTAGGCGTGGGTGTCAGCGGCCTGCCCATCAGAGCAAACGAAGTGAAGTGCGATAACAATACCGTAACTGTCTTAGCTTGTGTGTCAACTGTGCTCTGCAAAGCCTGCCATTCAGACCCATTCCAATAAGCAATATACAGTGTGCTTTCTGAAACTCCCGGCGGTAATGTCGCAGATTCGTAATTCATGGTTAACGTTATTGGAGGCGTGAAGGTAGCGCCGCTGGGACCAAGGTCATAAACGAATACGATAGCACTAGATAAAGGTGGTGGTGGTGAGGAAGTCGGTACACTGATCGATAGCAATGTCAGAGGTTGGCATGAGCCATCAAGCAACCGTGTGCCAGCATTTACCTTAATCGAGAGATTACCATCCAATGTCGTAATCTGACCGTCAGTCTGTGCTGTACCGTTGCTATCCATCACGATTGTACTGTTGATTAAACCGCAAACATCGCTAAGTGTCAGTGTGTAGGTAATGCCACCACTATCGTCTCCTTCCTCGCCACTAACCAAATCAATTGTATTGAAGGCATAGTCCTGTGAAGTGGCAATAAACTCAGTACTATCAATTGAGATAACTGATTTTACCCTATAGTGATATCCAGTAGATGGGGAAAGCCCGGTCAAGGAAATACTATGCTGAGTCATCAGGTTAGAAAGGTTGTCTCTATGGTACGCATAGTCATTTATGTTCGCATGCAGTTGGGTGTCGTAAAATACCTGGGAAGTGGTGTTGCCGTTTGTTTCCCAGGAGATAGTGGCATAGGAGGCGCCGATATTCGAGACAGAGACATTTGAAATTGCTAACGGCACAGTAAAACTACTGATTACCCCACCCCCGGCAACGGCTGGTAGGGGTAGTGAAAGAACAACGAGGATACCAAGGGCGAGACTACAGATGGCTCGTGTCGCCCTTAGCATTTAGTTCCTCCGCGTCTTACGCACAAACAACAAGGCGATAATAGCTGCTACTACCACCGCGGCTAATATACCACCGATAACGTAAGGGCTAAGCCCGCCCGTACCACCTCCAGCACTCCCGCCACCACTCGCAATCAAGTTCTTTACCAAGCTATTGGCATAGGGTTTGCTATCGAGATTTAATTGAAGCTTGAAATCATAGTTTCCATCTGCCCAACCTCCATCGGGAATATAGTTGTAGTTCAGTCCCGCGCGTCCGGTTTCCAGGGGACTGAGAGTAGCCATGAGCGTCTCCGTCGGCGAAGCGCCATCGCAGCTTACCTGAAGGATAACTTCAGCTTTTTCTACTCGCTGATACAGATTCTTTACGGTATAGACTATCTGTACGAAGGCGAGCTTGCCGCTCTGCTTCTCATAATTGGGGACAATGTCAAAACCCTCGAAATACACGGTTGCTCCGGATAGGGTAATTTGTTTACTCTCGTCTGCAGCTATATCAAAATGCTCCTCGGCTAACTTCATGCCGCCCACAAAACTGGCGGCAACAAAACTACCCGGAGCCACTTTTGCTTCCAGAGTTCCCGTCTCGCTGTAAGCCACCTCATGGTCTTGTCCGGAGATAACCCGGTATAGCCGGACAGTGGCCGCAATGGGTTGTTGGTCGGGGCTCGTTGCCTGCACGCTGACCATGCCGGATTCGCCTAACACGGTCAGACTCGCTTTCTGGCTGGCGGCGCCGACCAGCTGAATTCCGGTGACGGTTTCCTTATACGGCTCGGCGCTAATACTTATCTCATATTCACCCGGAACCGCATCGTTGCCAACCTCAACACCGACCAGCATCTGAAGCTGTCCCCCGGCCGGTAACGTGAACTCACTTTCTGACAAAACCAGGCTTACACCCGGCGGCGCTTGGCTGGTCATCCTTACATTAAGTTGTTCGCTGCCATTATTGAAAACGACCACATAGACATCGGGGCCGCTTATCGATGAGCCTTGCGGTATTTCAAAGTTTTGCTGGTAGAAGCTGCCTGACATAGCAATGCCCCCATCCGCCGATACCGGAGCAGCATTAAGAAAAACCGCAAGAAAAACAACTACGGTAAGGAGGACACAAACTACCCTCCTACCCAACAGGCTTAAAAATTGTGTCATCAAACTGTTTAACCTCCTGATTAGCGATTAATGATCGTGAAGGTGATAGAGCCGCTGTATACATCAACCGGAAACACCGTGGCTATCTTAAGCCAAAATACACCACCAGTAATGGTTGCCCCTGTTTCGGGAGTCTGTGCACTATCAAGTACTACCTTACCAGTTGAATCGAGGAGTATCGCTGAACCGTAGATATCAGCGTAGTAGGACTTAAGCGCGAACTCATTGGGATTAATGCAGTTGCCGGTGGGGTCCAGGGTCGCGATACTGGAAGTACCCGTCCAGGTTGCCGATGATTTCAGGGTAATAGAGTGATCCCCATTGGAAATCCCAGTCCCCGAGGGACCAGTAACCTCGTTGACATTATCTGCAAAGCCACTCCCCAGAGCAACCTCACCAAAGGTCATGTTGGGAGTAAGTACGTTGAACTCACCGTACCACAACACCGTCTTACCCCAGATATGATAGGTGAAAGCTAGATCCGCCTGATCCGTAACGGTGACAGTCAGGTCCCAATCACTAGGATCTATTGATTCGGTAGCCACTTTGCCCAGTTTGATGGCAAATATCCAGTCTCCACTGTTCGCCGTCATGGTGGGTGCCACGCTGGAAGCGGAAACGGCCGCCCAGCTGGTCCCGGCGCCGGCATCTACTGCCCACGCGTTACCCACTTTAGTCCATGTGAATATGCCAGCTGTCTGCTCATTCCCTGCAATGATGGCCGACCCGCCGGGGTGAGTTCCACCCACATCGTAATAGACCTTTACTTTTACCTGCTTTATGTCGTTTAAAGTGTTCGCATCAGAAGCGGTGACCTTGACATAGTAGATGACCTGCGGCGTCAACGCCGCAGCCACTAATGTGCAGGCGGCATTCGAATAGACCTCAAGAGCAGAAACACTCGGTGCTACGCCACCGACGGAGAAGGAACCTGTAGAGCTGCCCGATTCGGCAGCGAAAACCGCTGTCGCCGGTAAGGCCCCAAACGCTAGTGCTAATACAATCAAGATAGAAATCAATTTACGCATATTGAACCTCCTGTATTTTTGAAGTGCCTGTTGAAGGCATGTAATTTTTCTCGTACTTATTATCCGTCAAATATCCGCCCACCTCCTATTTAGAGCTACTGTGCGATCCCGTAATAAATGGGGCCATTATATGTTACTGTCGGCAGTCCTGATGCTCCCAGCTTAATCCACAGGGTATTGGTGCTCATGGTATTCCCGCTCTCACTTGTCTGTGTCCCTACACCTATCGTAATATAACCGGTGGAGACGAGTACAGCACTAGCCAGAGTAGCCGTATCATTAGCCTTCATGGAAAATTCGCCTGGCCCGGGAGTGCCTGCAGCATTCAGTAAAACCGAATTTCCGCCGTCGGTCCACGGTGAACTTACCTTCACTTGCTGACTGTAGTTGCCGTTGCAGATGTAGGTTACCGGGATACCAGTCTGAGAATTAGCACTGAAATCGGAGCCTAGCGATATAGTACCGAAGTTAACACTTGGGTTGTTGACTGTTATCTCACCATACCAGTTCATCGTCCTGTTATCCTGATGGTTATCGGCAGTGCCACCGGCACTGGTAGCTTTAGTATATATGTGCCACCTGGCGCTCCCGATTGTTGCCGTCGCTACCTTGCCCGCCTTGAAGTGGAACCAGAAATCACCGGTGGTATTTGTCAGGGTAGGCTGGACACAGCTACCTGAAACGATACTCCAGGTGCTGTTCGTGCCGGGGTCGATGCTCCAGGATGGCGTGCCACCAACTGTACAGGTGAGAATAGCGGCAGTCTGTGTGTTACCGGACGAGGGCACATCACCCGGGGCATATACGCCATCGGCATCATAGAAGATGGTGACTTTCATGGTGTTAAGGATAGCCAGAGTACCGGGATTGCTTACCGTTACCCTTATGGCATATTCAGTCTGAGGAGACATCGCAGTAACGGTGGTGGCGTGGTCAGTCTGGTACAGACCTACAGCGCTGATGCTGGGTGGCAAAATGATGTTGCCAATAGCAAAATCACCGAACCCGGTTTCACCGCTGATCGTGGTAGCAGTTGTGGTTGGCATCCCGCTGACTGTTGACGCTGACCATGCACCCGAACTGTCTCTTCGGACAAAAAATCCGGACGCTATGGCACTGCCATCCAAATCACCGTTCAGGTAGTTGAATGTGGCATTGTATGTGGCGGCAAACCCGCCTCCTGAAGTTAGAGTCCAGTATCGGTTGACACTCATGGTTGAATCAATCCCTGAAGTGGCTATGTTAGGGTGGTCGCCGCTGGTCACACTTACTGTCAGATAGCCACCGCTACCAACATTCATGGACGCGAGCGTAACCGGGGTATAAGCTGACGCGCCTCCGATGGTGAAGGTAAACGACTGGCCACTACCGATAATAAAGTCCTTCCGCAAATAGCCGTTCACATGGCTGGAACTACTACCACCGGAGATTGAACCGCCTGCGGCGATAATGAGTGTGTTTGCGCCCGTTGTGATTTTACCGCTGGTCAATGTAAGCGTGCCGCTAATCGTCGGACTGCTGTTCAACGTAACGCCATTGACATTATTGACCGTTAGATTAAAGAAACTCGTGGTCGCAGAGCCACCAATTGCTTGCGCAACTAAACCACCCAAAGTAACCGCGCTGCTTCGAGCCGTGAACGTTCCGTTATTGGTCCAGTTTCCCTTAACAATTATGTTATAGTTGCTGGTACTGACGTCCAAAGTGGTTCCTACCCCGATAGTGAGGTTACCGTTGACAGTCGTAGCACCAGCGAGGGTTTTGGCACCGCTGCCGGAGAGCGTAAGGTTATTATAGGCTGTAAAGAAGGTGGTACCAACGGTTTGGCCTCCTGCGGCAATGTAGGCAACAGTACCTGTACCGGGAGTCCATGTGCCTAAGGTCTTTGGGATAATTCCGTCACCGATATTTAGAGTGCCACCACCGGCCATATTAATGCTGCCCTTGTCATTTTTCTTATTACCGATGGTCAGTGTCGAGCCTACGGTGAGAACTGACCCGCTATTGAATGTTAATGTCACGTCGCCTTTGCCTGTACCTATAGTGAGAGTTGAGCATGCAGCATTGGCTGCATCCACCGTTACAGGAGAACCGGTTTTGATGGTAACTGCATCGCCGGAAGTCGGCACAACTCCGTCTTTCCAGGTTGCGGGTGAACTCCAGTTACCGCCGTTCCCCGTACTGGCTATGGCGGCCGCGAGGACTGGAGTAGCTGGGAGCATAGTAAAGAATAAAATGCTCAACGCCACAAGTACCGAGAATGCTCGTGACACTAATCTCAAATGTCTTTTCATGATATTGTCTCTTTTAGTTTAGTAGTCAAGCATAGTTTAATTCCTATCTCACGTATTCGCAGCTTCTTGAGACCCATCATTACATCAATAAAAACAAGTAGTTCCCCCTGCTGAACTGTTGGACGATGTTTGTTTCTGTTGTCGCTTAGTTCAAGCCTTACGAAATTTGTATGGCTTATCCCAGTTGGGGCTTTTGCAGGAGGGGCACACTCTTGGTACGTCCCCAACTCTCCGCGGATACCACTCATGACCGCACCTGCACTTTAATGGGGTTGGGAGTTTGTTTTTTAAATTAGTCATGTTTACCTGCCGAAACTTTTACACTAAGTATATATTTAAAGTAATCAAGGAACCTCACATACAAATCACATAACACAATCGGAAACTAACAGAAATATCACAATCTTGCTGGTGCCTTATAAGTATCAAATAGGAAGGTAGAAAAATTTCGGGGCTTCATAATCTTGATAGGGGGCTGAGTGGGGAAGGTAGAGAATATTTTTTTGACAGATTTCTGAAAATTATTGCCCGACAAGGGTAATTTGACTATTATGCAGGTAATAATCAAGAGGAAAAGCTGGATGGGGCTAGCCCAGAATGGGATGTGGAGAGATTGGGCTTAGCCCGGTCCAGTTTCTTCGGTTGTCACTAGATGAGTGAATGGGACATTATGGACTTCTGTTGTATGTGTCTCGCCAGCACGTTATATCTAATCGGGTTCCTTTACTTTGTCTCGAGGTATCACCTTTTCTTGTATGCTTCCTGCACCACGACCATATGGAAGGCCGGTTTATCCGATTGTTACGTCGGCCTTCTTCGTAATGTCCATTCCCCCGGGAATATCGAGTTTAGCCAACAGATACCACTTGGTTTGTTGAAACGGGATTGCGCCCGTCATCGCTGCCGCTGCCTGGGCGACCTTTAGTCCCTGTCCCAGCTTGCCTCCTAGTTCCGGCATCTGTGGTTTCGCACTCAGAATATCCGCCGGTATCTTGATCTCGAAGTGATATTCCTGCCCCTGGCTGTATTCCTTTTCGCTATCCAACTGATGCTTGAAGTCGTATATTCGAATATTCTTCGTGGTTGTTGACATCCCCTGACTCTGATTGCCCATCATACCCCCAACCTTGGTGTTCTTTTGCTCCCCGATTAAGGATATGGTCACCCCCCTCGCTTTCACGGGCTTCTTTAACGCCAGGGCAACATTGCCGGAGATGGTATCCCCAGGAGCATAGCCGGTTTTTTGTAGTGAGATGTTGATTTTCCCTTTACCGAATAACATGTTATTCCTCCTTCTATTGATTCCTAAGTTGCCACAAATTACCCGCACTCAGGATCAACAATAGTTACTATATCAGACCAAGGTTATTTCGTAATCCTTTCTTTGCCCCCGCCAGTTCCGTTAATTTGATATCTAATACTATAATCATTTCCTTGGTATTCTCGGGTATGGAAGTGGAGTAATATCTATCGAGGATATTTTGCTTTTTATGGTTGGAAGCATTTCCGTTAAATCTTCTTTACTGAAGATGAGCGATTCATCCGGAGATGCAGCATCCGCGATTACAATGCAGAGACTATTTCCGGCAACCACCAGTTGCGCAGTTTGTACCGGGGTCTTTTGTTCCACGACCGCGGTTATAAATTCTCCATCCTTATTGAACGGAAATTCCCTGTGTCTGAAGCGTATTCATATGCTCATCAAACTCTTTTTGAGTATCGAAATACCACATAAAGACGCTGAGGTTACGAACGCTGTTTCCTTCCGTGATCTTATTAACTGAACGTGCAATCATCCACATCGCCGGGGAATTACTGTCAAGGGAAATAAAACCCCCAGCATTTCCCCGGCCCATATAAGCTTCTTCTTTTTCATATTTCGTATAATCGTTCATGTCTGGAATCCGGGCTGCGATTGTATCCCAGGGGAGTACGTATTCAAGGTCCGGTAAATTGTGGACTAGCTTGTATTCGGCACCAGTAGTTGTTGTTGTAGAAGAAGACTTGCCGCATGCCACAACTCCTGCAACCAGGAGAGCTACAGTCAACACGATGATCGATATTTTCACTGGTAATCGTTCCATTCTATTCAAGGTCATACCTCCATTTTATTGAATTTGTGTGCAGGTTACTACGAGTAATCTTACGTGCCCTTCACGATTATCTCATAGTCTTCGAGGTCTTGTCATAGTATGTGCCCTGCTTTGTCAATACGTCAACACTTCCTGGGGAGAAGGGTTCCGAAACACCCAGCGCGATAGCTGAAAGCTCCGGATAGGGATGCGTTTTTTGTTTTCCCCGTTTCTTCAACAGACCCCCCGGGGGGTGAAAAAGTAGCTATTTCTTGATGTATCTCAATTTGACTTTTTGTTGAACAATGGTACTTAGCGAGCAAGAAAATATGCTAATCAATTTGCTAATCCCTTCGGCAACAGCTGTTGATATTTACCGGTATATAATGGACAAATTGAGTACTATATTGCAGTTAATATGGCTCTTGGTATAACATCAAAACAATGGGTAGCACAGCCGTAGACGAATTCCTAAACCGCTTGTGGTTTTGTTAGTGGTAAGATACTCAAAGCCTCTTTTCCGGTGGAATCTTGATAGTACAAGACTATCAAACATCCCGATGTTTGTCTGCTGAGGAGTACACACGAATCACCACTAATTACGCTTGAATCAAGATAACCCTTTATGTCTGCACCTTCGGGAGTGGCCTTAATTTTCAAATCCAGATAGGTGTAGGCATCTTTTTTATCCTGATTGGTGCAGTTGTCCAGGTCTGGTATTATTCGAGTGCATAACTCTTTCAGATTGGCTTCCATGTTAATCATCTTGTCAACGTTCTCTTTAGTTTGAACAAGACTATCGAGTCTATTCAGGTCAGCCTCACGTTCTTTTTTCATCTGGTTCAATTCATCAAGAACAATGTCCGGCGTAGCCACTTCCAGCCTTAGCACATTCATTAATCTTCGCTCTTGTCCTGTATAACCTTTCATTTTACGAGTTAATGCCCTAATTTCTCGTTCTAGCGTTCCATCTGACAACTGTACTTGTTCTGTCTCGGTATGTTTCCTTACTTCCGCCAGTAGAACTTCGGGATTACTCAGGACACCCTTTACCTTTTCCCATACCGCATTTTCAAGCCAATCAGCTTTGATATATTTGGCATCACATATCTTATTTCTTTTAGCTGTCTGGTAAGTACCGCTGCATTTATAATACCGATATCTTTTCCTCAGACACGCACCCACAATAGGTCTTCCA
>Ga0315537_1000725_pt1 | contig 26330 bp, 27 predicted proteins | sample SalMarSW160270MG_FD_203091 | JGI IMG/M metagenome (GOLD analysis project Ga0315537, IMG submission 203091) | Salt marsh sediment microbial communities from the Plum Island Ecosystem LTER, Massachusetts, United States - Salt Marsh Sediment SW1602-70 ...
CCACGGTGCTCGATTGTCTTCCGAGCACGGGCATGCTGTCCCGGCGGCTGCTCAACAGGGCCGATCTGGCCGACGTCGACGGTGTGGTGGTGACAAACGTCTTCGGGCTGTTTCGCCGGCAGGCTCGGGCGGCAGTCGAGTTCTGCAACGAGCAGCACCTTCATGTGATCGTGGACTCGGCGGGAGCGTTCGATTTCCCCAGGGTCGATGCCTTCCCTTCGGGGACGTGGGAGGTGCTCTCGTTTCATCACACCAAACCGTGGGGGATGGGCGAAGGTGGGGCGGTCATCGTGCCCGTCGAGCTGGAGGATGCCTTCCGGTCGGTGATCAACTTCGGGCTGTATATGGACATCGATACCGGCCCCACTTCGTTCAACGGCAAGCTCTCGGATCTCGCCGCTGCGGCGATTATGCAGAGGCTTCATGAGCTGCCGGGCCTCGCCGCGCTTTTCAAGGCGCAGCACCGGCGAGTGGCGCGGGTTGCCGATGAGCTGGGCTTCCGTCTGCTCAACCCCAGGTGGGGAGAGCTTCGTGCCGAGCTGGCGACCCCGGCCGGCGTCGCCCTCGTCGCCGAGAGGCCGGTTTCGTTCGAGGCGCTCGAGAACGACGAGGTTGTCCTGCGCAAGTACTACCGGCCCCTGGCGGGGCTTCGCGGCGCACGGGAGCTGTACGAACGTATCGTGATGTTCCCCTGTCATCCGGGTGTTGCCGCGATCAGTGAGGACACCATCGAGGGTGTGCTGAACCGGGTGCTGGACCAGGCTGGGCGGGTGTAGCCCGCCGGCGACTGAGGGGCGGCGTCGGGACCAGGAGATCGAGGAGTTAGGGCTGGCGCGGGCGCGCCGGCACCCCGTAGACCCTGGCGCCGTCGGGTAGGTCGTCGACTACCACGGCGCCGGCGGCGACGAGAGCCCCGGCTCCGACCCTGACCCGGCTGGCGACCGTGCAGCCCATGCCGAGCAGCGCGGCGTCTCCGATCGTCACATGTGCGCCGACGGTTACGCCGACGGAGATCAGGACATGATCGCCGACCGCGCTCTCGTGGTCGACTGATGAGTTTGTGGCAACGATCGTGTCGACCCCGATGCAGGCTTCAGTGTTGAGGACGGCGCCGGGAAGGAGCGCGCAGCCCGCTCCGATGTGAGCGGAGGGAGAGACATGCGCCGTTGGATGCACGACCGTCACGGGTTCCAGGCCGATTCCCACTGCCATCTCGAAGGCGCGGCGGCGATCCTCGTTGTCGGTCCAGCCTCCGATGCCCATGGCGAAGTGGTGAGCGGAGCCGGTGAGCGTCTCCAGGCCGGCGAGATCGGAGAGGATGCGATGGCCGGCGACGAGCCGGCTCGGGTCACTGTCGTCGCTGGCCAGCCCGATGATCTCGTAGCCGCCCATGGCCTCGATGATGTCGATCACGACCTTGGCGTGGCCGCCGGAGCCGATTATGAGCAGAGGAGTGGGGCCCACGGGCTCACGATACCGGCACACGCTGGGACGCATGCCGCCGAGGAGAGAACTTGAGGTTCGCCAAGGCTTCATCTTGGTGATGCTCGGCGACACTGTTCAGGTCGGACAGGACCGTCGGTGTCGCCGTTTCTTTACAGGGGCTGATCGCCTCCGGCGGGGGGGAAAACGTTCACAATGCCGGGGGTTTTGGAGCGGTCGGCAACGGCAGAGAGGTCGACACAGGGAATTTGGGCTGGCGGGGAGGGGGTCGCGCTTGGCACAATGGAGCCATGAAAGGGAGAACCCGGCGGGTGCTCATCATCCTTGGCTCCGTTCTGGGGGTCGTTGTGGTGGCCGCTGTGGCGGTTGTGCTCGCCTTTCGCGACACTGCCACGCCAATGACCCAGGAAGGCCTCTCCGGGTCCGTGGTTACTGTCGTCGGCGCCCAGCCGGGCGACTATGGGGTCTACGTGTACGCCACCACCGGTTTTGAGGAGACCGACGCGCTCCTCGGTGCCCGCCACGAGTACCCGGCGGAGACCTATATGACCGTGCAGCCGGGCGGCTGCGGCACCGTGGTGCGATGGCAGCCGCTTGAGGAACGCTGGTCCGAGTGGGAGATCTGCAACGACGGGGCCGAGGCGGGGTCCACGAGCTACAACACGTTCTTCGGCGTCGAGAACACGGTCGTGTGGGAATGCCCAGAGCCGGCACCCCTGATCGGAGAGCCGGGTGAGACCTGGTCGGTGTTCTGCACGAGCGACGACAGAGAAACCAACACGGTCTACGAGGGCATCGGCTATGAGACCATGGTCATCGGCGGCGTAGAGGTCGAGGCTTTCCACGTGCGGTACATGGAGAGCGGCACCGGCTCAACCGTCGGTGGCGGCGTGCATGAGATATGGGTGATGCCGGACACCAATCTCATCCTTCGGCGGACTCGGGATTACTCGAGCGTGAACGACAGCGTCGTCGGCCCGGTCAACTATCACGAGGAATACGACCTCGTGCTCACCTCCTTGCTGCCGAGCTCCTGAGGTAGCACCACGCATCATCGCCGGGCGACGGTGTGCAGGTCGGCGCTATGCCGGCAGCTCGCAGAGCTTGCGCTTCTCGGTGTCGCAGGCGTCATTGCCGGACCCACCGTTGCCGGCGTCGGTGCCCCGGCCTCCGCGCAGCGTGTCGTTGCCGCTGCCGCCGTAGAGGTCGTCGTCGCCGTTGCCGCCGTTCACGATGTCCCGGGATAGCCCGCCGATGCACCTGTCGTGCCCGCCTCTTCCGTTCAGGGTGTCGTTGCCGCGGCCTCCGCTGATGTAGTCGTTGCCGTTGCCACCGTCCAGGCGGTCGCTGCCGCTCTGTCCGAGCAGGCGATCGGAGCCGTCGCTGCCGGTGATCAGGTCGTTGCCGTCGCCTCCGTCGAGGCGATCGCCGCCGAGGCCGCCATTGAGCGTGTCGTTGCCGCTGCCGCCGTAGAGGGTGTCGTCGTTGTCATTGCCGAGAAGCTGGTCGTCGCCGTCGTTGCCGTAGACGGTGTCGTCGCCCGTGCCGCCGTGCACGATGTCGTGGCCGTCGCCGGCGCAGATCAGATCGTTTCCACCCAGGCCGTAGATGAGATCCCTGCCGCCGAGGGCGACGATGACGTCATCGCCCTCGGTGCCGGTGATCACGTCCATTCCGTCCGTCCCGATGTGGGTTGGTGGGGCACCGGCGCAAGTGGCCGCGCCGGTGCCTGTAATCGCCTGAACCCAGGGTCGCAGCGCCGATACCCGGGTGAACACGCCGGGGAACTCAGCTTGCGCACATCCGGCGCTCCAGCCCGAGATCCCGAGAAGGCGCCATCCGCCGCCGGAGTTACGGACAAAGAGCGGCGCGCCACGATCGTCGTAGCAGGTGCCGACGCCGCCCACGTCGATGTCGCCTGCGCATACCATCGAATCGGGGTCGAAGGCACTCCCGTAGATCTGCACACATTCGTCGTTGGGCAGGATCGGCGTTACGGCTTCGTGAAGCGTGGTGGGGAGCCGCGGCTCGCTGCGGGTATCACCCCAGCCGGCGATCGTGGCCTGATTCGTGGCGCCGACGTCACCGAGACCGATGGGGCGGGCGTTTGGGACCGGGGTGGTTAGCTCCACAAGGGCGGCGTCGAAACGCTCGGCGCCGTCGTGGTCCGGGTGAATGATGATGGTCTCGGCCGGTATGCGGAAACCCTCGGCGCTGGTGAGGTCGTGACGGGCGGCGACGATGTCGACGTCCGAGGCTTGGAGGTCCTGCACGCAGCGGGCCGCGGTGAGCACCCAGCGGTCTCCGACGAGGGAGCCGGGGCACAGGTAGCCGAGCCAAGCGTTGGGAGTGTGATGCTCGACGAGGGCCACCGCAAACGGGTAGCGGCCGGGATCGGCTTCGTGGCCGCCAACGATTTCAGGGTGGCCTGCCGTGGCATGTCCACCGGACACGAGGAGCAGGGCGAGGGCGGAGGCGAGAGCTGTGATGCGCATGGTTTCCTGGGTCGGGTGCGGCCAGTATCCAGAAGGGATGGAGCGTTGCACAGGCCTTGACAAGCCGGTCCGGCGGCGTTCCGCGTCCATCGAGGGCTGAAGTGGCGGCGACGGGGGGCCGATGTCTGCCGTGTGGCGGAATCACGGAAGATATGGGTGCATTTGACCGCCGCGAGCGCGGCGGCGGTGATAGGCGGCTTCGCCTTCGTCCTCAGGGAGTCGGTGCCGCTGCTGGACTGGTTCGACCTCGGTATCCACGAGGTGGGTCACCTGATCGCGGCGCCGCTGCCCGAGCTGGTCATGTTCATGGCGGGCTCGTTTGCGCAGGTGGCGTTCCCGTTGGCCATGGCCGCCTACTTCTATTTCGGCCGGAGGGACTGGGCGGCCTCCGGCTTCTGCCTCGCCTGGACCGGCACGTCGGCGTGGGACGTGAGCGTCTACGTAGCCGACGCCCCCTTTCAGCAGCTTCCCCTGATCGGCGGTGGGACCCACGACTGGGCATACATACTCGGGCACTACAACGCCATCGACAAGGCGGGGTCGATTGCCGGCTTCATCGAGAAGGCGGGCTTCATGCTTGTGCTTCTTGGGATCGCAATGTGCCTGCTGCCGCTGGCGCTACGCTCGAAGGAGAAGGGTTCTGAGGCCCCGCAGCCGCGCCACAGGGCCTATGTCGTGCCGCCCGCGTCGGTGGTGCGGCGGCCGGCAACACATCCGGAGGACCCGATGGGCGATCCCTGGCTCGCCGGTGGCTACCAGATGGCGGAAGACGAGGTGTATTCACCAGACGCCTACCAGTCGGCCGGACACGACGACGGTTCCGACTAGAGGGGCGGATCTTCGGCGTCGGGCCGGGATTGGCGGATCAGTGATCGCCGGGGTACTTGCCGCCCAGGAGGATGACCGCGCCGACGGCGATCAGGAGGATCGGCCACAGATGGCCGGGGTTCACATCGAGCAGGTCGAAGGACTTCAGGAGGTAGAAGACACCGACCACGAGGAACACGACGCCGGAGAAGAACGTGCCCGGATGCCGCATCATGGGGCGGTCCCCCATCCTTGGGTCTCGAGGCTGAGAGGCTGGTTGCCCCCATCACTCCATTGCACTTCGACTTTGCCCAGAGCGACGTCCAGCACGAGGTGGAGGGAATCCTCACCGGCCTGGGCGCTGGAGTACTGGAGGTCGATGTCGAAGCCCGAGGACGACTCGACGCCGGTGACCTCGACCTGGCCGAGACCGGAGCGGGCGACGATATCGACGTCGATGTCGTTGGGAAGGATGACCACCAGATGGCCGATGCCGACGCTGGCTGCGATCTCCTGGCCGGTGGGGATGTCGGTTTCCCGGAGATCCAGGGTCATCTTGCCGATGGCCCAGCGGTACTCGTCGTCGACGGTGGCCACGGGCCGGTAGGTCTCATCACCGACGCCGCCGGTGAGGGGGATGTCGAAGATGATCTCAACCACGCTGGCGAGGAGCACGGCGACGGTGAGGACAACGCCGATGGCGATGAGGCCGCCGTGGCGGCCGGTCCTTGCACCGAAGACGAGTACGAGGCCCACGATGATGAGGGCGGAGGGCAGCAGGGACCGCCAGGGGACGTCGGCGACGTCGAGAGCCTCGAGCAGCCAGCCGACGCCGATGAGCATGATGACCAGGCCCACAAAAATCTGCCCCAGGCTGGGACCGGGCCGGTGCTGCACCGGTGGAACCGCAGGGGCCCCACTAGGGACCGCCGGTGTCGGCTCGGGCTCGGGAGGCGATTCGAAGGTGTCCTCGGGCTCGTGGGGGGACCCGTGCTCGTCGGTCATCGGCGTGTTCCGTAGAGGATGAGACCGCCCCCGAGGGCGATGAGGATCATCGGCCAGAAGTATCCGTGGAGGTTGAAGTGGGGGAATATCTTGTCGGCCAGGAACAGGCTGCCCAGGAGAATGAGGAACGAGCCCAAGACGATTCTCGCCTCGTACACGAGATGGTGGTGTTGTTGGGAAGTGGAGGCCGCGACGGCCTCCGCGGGGGTCGGTTCGGTCTCGCCGGGCAGCGGCCGTTCGGGGATGATGATCCAGGCGATGACGTAGACGAGGAGGCCGGCGCCGCCGGCAAAGGTGAACAGCACGAACCCGAGCCGGGTGAGCACGGGATCGATCTTGAAGTACTCGGCCAAGCCGCCGGCCACGCCGGCGATCACACGATCGGTGCGGCTGCGGTAGATGAGGCCTCGTGTGGGGGGGTTCGTCTCTTGGGCGTCCGTCATTTCATCAGAAGGCTACGTGGTCCATCGGCGGCGCGGGCAGGGCCGAACGATCGGGCTGCATGGGAGGAATCAGAGGCGGTGGTCCTCACTCACGGGAGGCAGGTCGCGTCACCCCAGCGGGGGCTCGGGCCTCCCCCGGAAAGGGGAGGCGGCAGGGGCCGCTTGCCGTCAATGAACGGCGAACGCAATCTTGCAGTTGGCCTTGTAGCCGACCACCTTGCCGTTTTCGACTCGGGCGGTGAACGACTTCACCTCGACTCCGGTGATGTCGTCGACCGTCTCTGCGGCCTTGGCCACCGCCTGGCCAACCGCGTCCTCCCACGACTTCGGGGACACACCGATGACCTCGATGATCTTGATGACACCTTGCGTGATGTCTCCCACGATGCTCCTCATTCTCGGCTTCGACATCGAGCGTAGCCCTTTGGGCCCGGTGGAGCCGATGCGCTTCATGTTCCGATGACGCGCTCGTATTGGCGCAGGGCAAAGCGGTCGGTCATGCCGGAGACGTAGTCGATGGCCCGCCTGCAGGCGTCTGCGTCCTCGTGGCGGTAGGACTCCGGGACTTCGTCCGGCCGGGCGGCGAAGTACTCCACGAGGCCGCGGATCACCTCGACGGCCCGGCGTTGCTGGTCGGCGGCCTCGGGCCGAAGGTAGACGCGTTCGAACATGAAGCCGCGCAGCTCGGTCATGGGCTCCAGCAGAACCGGGTCCATCGATACCTCACCGGTTTTCACCGAGCGGTCCACAACGGCGGTGATCATGGCGTCGATCCAGTCGCGTCCCGGCTTCCCGAAGGTGCCGACCGCTGCCGCGGGCAGGTCGGTGTGTGTGATGATCCCGGCCCGGATCGCATCTTCGACGTCGTGGGTCAGATAGGCGATTCGGTCGGCGAAGCGACACACCGTGCCCTCGGGCGTGTGCGGCCCGGGCTCGACCTTCCACGAGTGGGCTCGGATCCCGTCGAGCACCTCCCAGGTGAGGTTCTGCGGCTCGAGCACACTGAGAACCCGCACGCTCTGCTCGGAGTGCAGCCACTCCCCGCCGACGTACGGTGACAGCGCCTCCTCGCCGGTGTGCCCGAAGGGGGAGTGGCCCACGTCGTGGCCCAGGCAGACGGCCTCGGCCAACGCCTCGTTGAGACCCAAGTAGCGGGCGATGGCGCGCCCGATCTGGGTTACCTGGAGTGTGTGGGTGAGCCGGGTGACAAAATGGTCCCCGTCCGGGTTGATAAAAACCTGGGTCTTGTGCTTGAGGCGGCGGAAGGCCTTGGTGTGGATGATGCGGTCCCTGTCGCGTTCGAAGGCGGTTCTCATCGGATCGGGCGGCTCGGGGACGGCGCGGCCCCGCGAGCCGGTGGAGCGGGTGGCGCCGGATGAGAGGCGCCGCTCCTCCGCTTCGCGGTCCTGCCGGGTGTGCCGTGTCAGCTCGGGCACGGGCTCACAAGATCTCTGCCGTCTCCGGTCGGACGAAGACCTCGGGTGCGGCCACTTCCTCGACCTTGCCCATGATGATGCGTCGGCGGAGGGCGGCGGAGATGGTGTCGATGATGAGCACAACGACGATCACGGTGATGAGCACGGCCCCGACCTTCTGGAAGGAGCGGAAGTTGATCTGGTTGAGCATCTCGGCACCGACGCCCCCGGCACCGATGACGCCGAGGAAGGCGGAGACCCGCAGGTTGATCTCGAAGCGGTAGAGCCAGTAGGCGACGATGGTGGGGAGTACCTGGGGCAGCACCCCGAAACGCATCACCGACGACCAGCCGCCGCCGGCGGAGCGGATGGCCTCGAGGGGCCCTGAGTCGATGCCCTCGATGGCCTCCGAGGAGAGTTTGCCCAGGGTGCCGATGGAATGGATGCCTATGGCCAGCGTCCCGGTCCAGGCGCCCAGCCCGAATATGGGCAGGAAGATGAAGGCGAGGAGCAGCTCGGGGAAGGCGCGGATGGCGTTGAAGAGCAGGCGCACGGTGAAGGCTAGCCAGCGGGAGGAGATGTTCTTGGCCGCGGGGAAGGCCAGCAGGAACGAGAAGAAAGCGCCGATCATGGTGCCGATCCAGGCGATGTACAGCGACTCCAAGACCTTGGGCAGGACTCTCTTGCCCACGTAGCCGACGGTCAGGTCGGGCGGGAACATGAGGCGCACGATGTTCCACATGTCGGCGGGGGCGCCCAGGATGCGCTCCATGGAGATGTTGAGCCCGAGCGCCGACCAGATGGCGGGGCCGAGGATGGCGATGCTCACCACCCAGCGCACGATGCGGGTGCTGCTCGGCGGGGTAGGGCGTAACACCTGGCGCTCGAGGTCTTCGAGGCTGGTGGGCTCGGTCATACCAGCCTCCTTCGTATGAAGACGCTCACCGTCTCGATGAGGAAGACGATGGCGAAGATGACGGTGACTATGGCTGAGATGCGATCCCAGCGGAAGAATGAACGCTGTGCCTCGAGCACCCGGCCGATGCCACCGGCTCCGACCAATCCGATGACCACCGAGGCCCTGATACACAGCTCGAAGATGTAGAGGGCGTAGGCGACGTAGTTGGGGAGGACTTGGGGTAGCACGGAGGCCTGCACCGCCTGGGTATGGCCGGCGCCGCTGGACTTGGCCGCCTCGAGTGGACCCGGGTCGGCGGCATCGACGGTCTCGGACAGGAGTTTCCCCATGATGGAGAAGGAAAAGATGGTGAGGGCGAGCAGGCCGGAGAAAGCCCCGATGCCGACCGAGGCGACAAAGAGCATGGCCCAGAAGATGTCGGGGATGGTGCGGATGACGTTGAGGAAGCCCTTGTCGACGATGTAGGTGGACCGGTTGGGGGCGGTGAGCCGTGAGGCCCAGAAGGCGATCGGCAAAGCGGCGATACATCCGACGAGGGCGGCGAGCACGGCGATCTGTATGGTCTCGATCATCGGGCCCCACAGGTTGTTCCAGTCTTCGAAGGCCCATCGCCAATCCGGAGGCCAGAACCTGCCGATGAAGTCACGGGCCGCCTCGAGACGTTGACCCATCTCTGCGAAGGTGAACCCGACCTCCTTCGCTGACCACCAGGTCAAGGCGAGGATGCCGGCGAGCACCAGCCAGGGCTTGATGGATCTGCGCGGCCGCGGAGGCCGCCTGCTGAGGACCAGATCGTGCCCGCAGCGTTTGCACCTCTCGGCCGAGGGTGGGTTCTCGGTTGTGCAGTTCGGGCAGGTGAGGACCCGGGCGGCCTCCGTCATGCCTCTTGCAGCTCCTTGATGTCGTCGGGTGTGAGAGCCCGTCCGTAGATGCCTCGGAAGGTCTCTTCGTCGACGTCGGAGATATCGCCGTCGTAGACCAGCTCCCCGTCGCGGAGCCCGATGAGGCGTCGGGCGTACTGGCGGGCCAGGTCGATGAAGTGCAGGTTGACCAGGGTGGTGATGCCCATCTCCCGGTTGATGCGCTGGAGGTCGCGCATGACGATGTGCGACGTCACCGGGTCCAGGCTGGCCACCGGCTCGTCGGCGAGCAGCACCTTCGGCTCCTGGGCCAGGGCACGGGCGATGCCGACGCGCTGCTGCTGCCCGCCGGAAAGGTTGGAGGCCCGCACGTAGGCCTTCTCCACGATGCCGACCCGTTCCAAGGACTGGAGGGCGATCTCCTTGTCCTTCTCCGGCCACAGCCCGAAGGTCGACCGCAGCAGCGGGATCTTGGAGAGACGGCCCATAAGAACGTTGTTGATCACCGAGGTGCGGAGCACGAGGTTGAAGGTCTGAAAGATCATCCCAATGTGAGAGCGGATCTCGCGCAGCTCCTGGTTCGACGCTCCGACGACCTCTTGGCCGTCGACCGAGACCGAGCCCTCGGTGGCGGGGACCAGGCCGTTGACGGCACGCAGCAGAGTGGACTTGCCGGCCCCGGAAAGGCCGACGACGACGATGAACTCGCCGTCGTCGATTCTGAGATTGATGTTCTTGAGTGCCTTCACTCCCCCCCGGTAGGTGACCGATGCGTTCTGGAACTCGATCATTGAGGGCCACACTAGTTGGGCCGCCCGAAGGCGGCCCAACCGTTGTTTCGTTTTTGGTCGGCTCAGTCGATCGGCTCGGTGATGCCGAGCTCTTCGGCGGCGTCGCGCACGACGTCGAAGTCGGATTCGACGGCGCGCCGAATGTCGGTCCACTCGTAGATCGTGTCGAACACGGCCTGGCCTTCCTCGGTGGCGAGGTAGTCGGCGATGGCGTCGTAGATCGCGTCCTTGAGATCCTGGGGCAGGTCACCCCGGACGGCGACCACGTCGTTCGGGATCTCCGGGGTCAGGCCGATCACCACGACCACCGATCCGACGTCGGTGTTGGTGTCGCGGATCTCACGGCGGGCATCGTCGTAGGACACGCCGGCATAGGCATCCCCGTTGTACACCGCGATGACGGCGGCGTCGTGGCCTCCGGAGAAGATGGGCGTGACATCCGTTTCGGGATCGATCCCCAACCCGATGAGCTGCAGGGCCGGGAACAGGTAGCCGGACGTCGAGGTCTCGGTCGTGAACGCGATCGTGTGGCCGGCCAGGGCGGACAAATCACCTTCACACGCCAAGCCCGGATCGACGCCTTCGTCGATCTCGCCCACAATCAGGGCGACCGTCTCATCGAGTCCCATCAATGTGGGTACACCGTCGATGTTCTCGAAGGCTCCAGGGGCGGGGGCCTCGGCGCAGACGTCGCCCACGTCGGCGACATTCACGAACCACTGGCCGTGATAGGTGGCCGCTCCGTAGCGAACCGACTGGATGAGGGCCTCGATCGTCGGGTACTCCTGCTTGGCCAGGACGTAGCCGAAGGGCCCAAACGCGCCCAGGTCGGCCTGGCCTGAGCCCATCGCCACCACCAGACCGGTGTAGTCGGTGGTCACGAAGCCTTCGACGTCGATGCCGAGTGCCTCCGACAGCACGTCCATAAACGGCTGTATGTCGTCCTGCAGCTCCGACTGCTCCTGGCTGGGTACAAAGCCGAAGGTGAGCGTGTCCGGCCACTCGCTCGCCGCCGCCGTGGTGGTTGTCTCCTCTGCCGCGGTGGTGGTTGTCTCCTCAGCTCCTGCGGTGGTGGTTGTCTCATCGTCGCCGCAGGCGGCGATAACGAGACCAAGCACCAGCACGAGCAGGAGCCATTTCTTGATACGCATTCCTCACTCCCTGGTTGGCACCAGCGGGGTTTGCCCCGCTGCCTCGGAGGCTATCACCTCAAGCCGTGGGAAGCTTGGCCGAGCCAGGGCGCGTTCGGCGTGCTTGGGTGGGTCGCGAATTTGAGGTGGCGCGGGGTGTTTAGTGGACTGCTGTCAGCGGTCGTGGGTGGCCACGAGTGCCTCAAAAGCGGCCCAATCGGCGATGTCGCGTATGCCGGGCAGAGGTCCGTTCCACGGCCGCACGAACCGGCATGTGAGAGCGCCCGGCCGCTCCTTGGCGAGGCGGCGCAGCGTGTGAGGTGCGTCCTCGAGGTAGGCGTCGCAGGCGACCCGCCACTTCTCGGAGATCAAGTGCACCTCGCGGGTGGGGACTTCGTGCGTCGCGATCCAGGCGAACGTGTCGGAGACGGCCCAGTCGGGCCGCGAGGTGAGCACGACGATGTCGTGACCGCCGGCGCGCAGGCGGCGCAATGCGGCGATGGCGCCGTCGTAGGGCACGAGGTTGCGGAAGATGCCGGGACCGTCGCCACTTCGGATCCACTTCCAGAAGCGGGCCATGTCGGCAAAGTGAGTGATCTCGGGGTAGACGTCCCAGTGGCAAACCGCATCGGGCGTCAAGGCGGCTCCGAACTCGGCGTTGTAGCGGCCGATCCAACAGCCGTCGAAGTCGGCGACGACGCCGTCCAGGTCGATGCCGAGTCGCATGCTTGTGGCTCCTCCGGCGATTGGGCGCCATTCTCGCGTTGGGGTGGGTCCCGTACACTGCAGGTGGGGCGGCGGCGACGGGACGGGCGCCGGCCGTCGGCCGGCGAGGAAGGGTTGAGTGAGGTGGTGACGAGCGGCGAGTCGGAGATCGTCCTGGGTCTGAGCGCCGTCATCATCGCGGTCACCGACGACGTCCCGCGGGTATTGACCGTCGGGAACGAGCCGAGAGGCCTTCCCACCGGCACGCTCGATCCCGAGGCCGACAGGACCCTCGAGATGGCACTTCGACGCTGGGTCGAGGAACAGACCGGGATCGGGCTCGGCTACGTCGAGCAGCTCTACACGTTGGGGAGTGAGGGCCGGAGTCCCGATCCGGGCCGCCGTCTCGTCTCGGTGACCTATCTTGCTCTGGTTCGTGAAGGGCCGGCCGGCACCGGGGCCATGTGGCAGGACTGCTATGGGTTCCTTCCTTGGGAGGACTTTCGGGAAGGGCGGCCCGGAGTGCTCGGTGCTGCCATGGTGCCGGCTCTGGAGGCTTGGGCCGACGCCGACGACGATCCGGCGGGCCGTGGGGCTCGCCGCGAGCGGGTCGAGATCATGTTCGGCCTCTGCGGCTCGACCTGGGACGTGGAGCGGCCCCTGGAGCGCTACGAGCTGCTGTACGAGGCGGGCTTGGTGCCCGAGGCCGGGAATGCCGCTTCCGATGCTGGGGTGCTGGGTGAGCCGATGATGCTCGACCACCGCCGCATTCTGGCCACGGCGCTGGGACGCGTCAGGGGCAAGCTGCGCTATCGGCCCGTCGTCTTCGAGCTGCTGCCGGCCGCCTTCACCCTCAGGGGTCTCCAGCATGTTGTCGAAGCCCTGTCGGGGGTGCGTCTCCACACGCAGAACTTCAGGCGGCTGGTGGACAGGGGAGGGCTGGTGGAATCGACCGGCGAGAAGCAGATTCCGCCGCGAGGACGGCCCGCGGCGTTGTACCGGTTCAGGCGCGAGGTGCTGCGTGAGCGGCCCGCGCCGGGGGTGGGGCTGCCGGGCCTGCGCACAAGCGGGTGACGGCGACAAGATTGCCCGGATTCCCTCTCTTGTCTAGCATGTGGGGTCTATTTATACTCGGAGTGAGCATAAGGAGGCGCAGTGACTGTGATGCCATCACCCACCGGTGTGGCGGCGTTGCGGTCTCGCTATGAGCGTATGGCGCACGTCGTGCCCGAGGTGGAATGGCTGCTCCATGCTCCCTACGTGAGCGCAATCGAGGACCTCAAGCGGCAGCGGAACGCGGTGGTACTGGCCCACAACTACATGAGCCCCGAGATCTTCCACGGAGTCGCCGATATCACAGGCGATTCACTGGATTTGGCGCGGCTGGCGGTGGAGACCGATGCCGAGGTCATTGTGCTGGCCGGGGTGCATTTTATGGCCGAGACGGTCAAGCTGCTGAATCCCGACAAGACGGTTCTCATCCCCGACCCCGACGCCGGGTGCAGCCTGGCCGACGCCGTCACCGCCGCCGACGTCCGGCTCCTGCGGGAGTGTTACCCGGAGGCACCGGTCGTCACCTATGTGAACACCTCGGCCGAGGTCAAGGCGGAATCGGACGTCTGCTGCACGTCATCGAATGCCGTCGAGGTGGTTGAGTCTTTGGGGGTCGATCGGGTCGTGTTTCTGCCCGACGAGTACCTGGGGAAGTGGGTGGCGTCGCAGACCGGCGTCGAGGTCGTGCTGTGGAAAGGGCACTGTGTGGTGCACGAGAGGTTCACGGCCGACGAGATTCGGCGTTTCCGGGGCGCCTACGACGGCGAGATCGAGGTGCTGGCCCACCCCGAGTGCCCTCCGGAGGTTCTTGCCGAAGCCGACTACGTGGGCTCGACGTCGGGGATGATCCGACGCGTCGGCGACGTCCGGCCGCCCCGTGTCCTCATGGTCACGGAGTGCTCGATGACCGACAACGTTGCCGTCGAGTACCCCGAGCTCGAGTTCGTCCGGCCCTGCAACCTCTGCCCGTACATGAACCTGATCACGCTGCCCAAGATCGTCGAGTCCCTCGAGCACATGCGCTATGAGGTCGAGATCGAGCCCGGCATAGCCGGGCGCGCCCGTAGAGCCGTGGAGCGCATGCTGGAGGTAGGCCGAGGGCGGGGAGGCTGAGGGGGAGCACATGGCCGGCCGGTTCGACCAGATCCTCGAGAGCGATGCGGTTGTGGTGGGCTCGGGCATCGCCGGCCTCAGTGCCGCTCTCGACCTGGCGCCGTTGCAGGTGACCGTACTGACGAAGGGCGCCTTGGGAGAAGGCTCGACCGGGTACGCCCAAGGTGGCATTGCCGCCGCGGTGGCGAAAGATGACGCTCCGGGGATGCATGCTGCGGACACTCTCGCCGTCGGGGGAGGTATCAACGATCCCGATGCCGTGGAGCTGCTGACGGTGTCCGCTGCGGAGCGAGTGGCGCGCCTGACCGGTTTGGGGGTTTCGTTCGACGAGGGTCCGGACGGCTCTTTCGACTTGGGCCGTGAGGGAGGTCACGGCCGGCGCAGGGTCCTGCACGCCGGCGGCGACGCCACCGGATCGGAGCTGAGGAGGGCGCTCACCTCGTCGGTGAAGGCAGCGTCTCGTATAGAGGTTCTTGATCAGACGTTTGTTGCCGATCTCGTCATCGACGGGGGGCGCGTCGTCGGGGTCACCGCCAGGCGGGACGGACGGCGGCTTCTGGTGGTGGCGCCGGCCGTTGTGGTCGCCACGGGCGGGATCGGCCGCCTCTACACCAATACGACCAACCCTCCGGAGCTGACCGGGGACGGCTTGGCCATGGCGGCCCGGGCCGGTGCGGTGCTCGCCGATCTGGAGTTTGTGCAGTTCCATCCCACCGCGTTGGCGACGGGGCGGGATCCTATGTCTCTCCTGACCGAGGCGCTGCGCGGAGAGGGGGCCGTACTCCGCGACGACCGCGGTGAGCGTTTTATGGTGGGTGTTCACCCGGATGCCGAATTGGCGCCCCGTGATGTGGTGGCCCGGGCCGTGTGGCGACACATGGCGTCGGGTCGACGGGTCTACCTCGACGGGATCGATGCGCTGGGCGACGACTTCCAGAAACGGTTTCCCACCGTCTTCGAGCTGTGTGTGCGCGATGGCGTCGATCCGAGACGGGAGATGGTCCCCGTGGCTCCGGCGGCCCATTTCCACATGGGCGGCGTCGCAACCGGCTTGGACGGCCGCACCTCGCTGCCCGGTCTGTGGGCCGCCGGCGAGGTGGCACGGACTGGAGTACACGGGGCGAACCGGCTGGCTAGCAACTCCCTGCTCGAAGGGTCCGTGTTCGGGCATCGCGCTGCCGAGAGCATCAAAGGGTTGCCGCCGACGAGGGTCTCGGTCGTCGAGGCCAAGGCCGCCGCCGTCGATCCGGGCCCGGCTCCGGATTCGCAGCACGACATCGTGGAGGCGCTCAGAGAGCTGATGTGGGATCGGGTCGGCTTGGTGCGGACCAGGGAAGGGCTCGCCGGCGCTCTCGAGGAGATGGGGAAACTCGGCGACAAGCTGGCGCAGCGGCCTTCGGAGGCGATGAACATGCTGACGGTGGCTCGCCTGGTGGCCCGTTCCGCCCTGATTCGCACGGAGAGTCGGGGCGCGCACTTTCGCAGTGATCACCCGACCAGCGATAGAGCATGGTCGCAGAGCATTGAGGTGACAGCATGAGGGATGTTCGTACTCCTTCTCCGGTGGTCTACGAGCCCATTCTCAGTTCCGCGCTGCGAGAGGACCTGGGGCGAGGCGGGGATGTCACCACCGACGCGGTGATGCCGGCCGGCGCCATGGCGGTGGCCCGTGTGATCACCCGCGAGCCGGGCTACATCGCCGGCCTGGCTATCTCCTGCCGGGCCTTCACCCTGCTCGATGAGCGGATCGAGGTGGACATCAAGATTGCCGACGGTGCCGTCGTGGAGGCCCGTCAGGTGCTCGCCGTCGTCTCCGGGCCGGCGCGGCCGATCTTCGCCGCCGAGCGCGTGGCTCTGAACCTGCTGGGCCGCCTGAGCGGCATCGCCACCGCCACCGGCAGCATGGTCGAGGCTGTGGCCGGGACGGGAGCACGCGTGGTGTGCACCCGCAAGACGACTCCGGGCTTGCGCGCCCTGGAGAAGTACGCGGTGCGGGCCGGCGGAGGCTTCAATCATCGTTTCGGGCTCGACGGCGCGGTGCTGATCAAGGACAACCACATCGTGATGGCCGGGGGCATTGGCGAGGCACTGAAGAGGGCACGCGCCGAGGTGGACCATCTAGTGAAGATCGAGGTGGAGGTGGAGACGCTGGCCCAGCTGGAGGAGGCTCTCGAGACCGGAGTTGACGCCGTGCTGCTCGACAACATGGATCTGGAGACGCTGAGGAAGGCCGTCGAGATCGTGGGAGGGCGGGTGGTCATCGAGGCGTCCGGAGGCATCGATCTCGACAATGCGGCTGATGTGGCCAAGTGCGGGGTCGATGTGCTGTCGGTGGGATGGCTCACGCATAGTGCGCCCGCGCTCGATGTGACTCTCGAGGCGGAAGCGGTCTGAGCCGGACGGTTCGGCGAGGCCGGCCGGTTGGTACGATCCCCGGGTGGAGTATCGGGCGCTGTACCGCAAGTACCGGCCGCAACGTTTCGGCGAGATCGTGGGCCAGGATCACATCACCTTGACTCTGGCGCGCGAGCTGCAGTCCGGAAAGGTGGCCCACGCCTACCTCTTCGCCGGTCCTCGCGGAACCGGCAAGACTTCGACGGCCCGCATCATCGCCAAGTCGTTGAACTGCGGCAGCCTTGGGCCGGACGGCGAGCCCTGCAACGAGTGCGTCTCGTGCAAGGCCATCACCGAGGGGACCTCACTCGACGTGATCGAGCTCGATGCGGCCTCCCATAACAAGGTAGAGGACGTGCGTGAGATCCGGGCCAATGTGGGCACGGTGGCGTCGGCCGGTGGGGCGCAGCGGGTCTACATCCTGGACGAGGCTCACATGCTGTCGCGGGCGGCGGCCAATGCCCTGTTGAAGACATTGGAGGAACCGCCGGCGCACGCTTTTTTCGTGCTGGCGACAACGGAGCCGTACAAGCTACCGGACACGATTCGCAGTCGAGCGCAGCGTTTCGATTTCCATCCCGTCGGTTCGGAGGTGATCATCGAGCACCTGGGCCGTATCGCCGCGCTGGAGAAGTACCAGGCGACGCCGGAAGGCCTGTCGCTCATCGCCCGCCACGCCAGGGGCTCGGTGCGTGATGCCCTGGGCCTGCTGGAGCAGGTGGCCGCCTTGGGATCGGGGAAGGTGGAGCCCCGCGGTGTGACTCGGGCCCTGGGCTTGGTTCCGGCGGAGACGTTCGCCAAGCTGGCCGGGGTCGTCGCCCGGAACGACGCCGTCGGCGCGTTGGAGCTGGTGGCTTCGATCGCAGCCGAGGGCGTGGATTTGCGACGGTTCGTCGCCGACGCCATCGATTTCTTCCGCGGGGTGTTCCTGGCCCTATACGCTCCGAGCCTCGAGGAGATCGTCGACGAGCCGGCCGACGTGCTGGCCGAGTGGCGGGCTCACGCCCGTGAGTTGGAGGCGGCGGATGTGCTGCGGGCGGTCGATTTGCTGGCGGAGGCCTTGGTGGCGCTGCGAGAGGGCCGCGAGGAGCGTCTCGTCGTCGAGTTGGCGCTGCTGCGGCTGGCCCGTCCGGAGACGTCGGTGGACGCGGCATCGCTGGCCGCTCGGCTGGAGCGTCTGGAGCGGCGGGTGAGGCAGCTGGGTGAGGTCGAGGCCGACTCGGCTCAGGTAAGGCCCCGGGCCGGGGCTCGTCGAGCTTCGGCGAGGGAGGAGGCGAGGAGCGAGGCGGCGGAGAAGGGTGAGACGCCGGCGCAGGTGGTGGAGAGTGAGGAGCCGGCAACGCAGAGAGCGGAGCCGCCCTCCGATCTCGATCTCGGCGCGGTAGAGGCGGCATGGCCGGCACTCGTGGCTCGAGTTCGTGAGGAGGCGGGGCCGCGCCGCTTTGCCCTCTTCCGAGAATGCCGGCCGGCCGCGGTCGATGGCGCCACCGTGCTCCTCGAGGTGCCGGCCAATCTCCCCTTCCATTTGGCTCAGCTCGAGGAGGATCGGCGGCTGAACGAGATTGTGGCGCGGGTGGCGGCCGAGCTGCTTGGCGGAACCGTGGCCGTCGGGTACCGGACGGGCGACAGTGAGCAGGCACAGCCGAAAGGTGCGGCCGGCGAGGCCGCGGACGAGGCGGCGGCTCCCGACAAGGAACAGCTCGCGGAAGCCGGCGAGGACGCGGTGGATCCGACGGCCATAGTGCTTGGAGAGCTCGGGGGTGAAGTCGTTTCCGACGAGTAGGCCGAGCCGGGACCAGGGCCGGCCCCGGGCTACGCTTGCGGTCATGTCGAAGAAGCCCCGCCGCGTGCCTCGCGGCCCGTATCGAGATGGTGGTGGGCCCGACTTGGAGGCGATGATGCGCCAAGCCGCGCACATGCAGGCCGACCTCGTCGAGAACCGTGTCCGTCTTGCGGAGGAGACGTACCGGGGCACGGCCGGCGGAGGTGTGGTGACCGCAGTCGTTCGTGGTGACGGCGAAGTGGTGTCGGTGACGATCGATCCTGTGGTGCTCGATCCGGAGGACGCCGAGCTTGTCGGAGATCTGGTCGTGGCCGCGCTCAATCAGGCGCTGCGGGCCGCCGGCGATGCGGCGGGGGAGGCTTTCGCCGGCGGCCTCGATCTCGAGTCGCTGCGAGGGCTCGAGGGTCTTTCGGGGCTGCTCGGCTGATGTTCGAGGCACCGCTCCAACGGCTCATCGACGAGCTGGCGCGTCTACCCGGCATCGGTCGCAAGAGCGCCCAGCGCCTCGCTTTCTACCTGCTCCAGACCGAGGAGCAGGACGCCGCCCGGCTGGCCGAGGCGATCGTGGACATGCGCCGCCGCGTCCGGCTCTGCACTCGTTGTTTCAACGTGACGGACTCCGAGGAGTGCTCCATCTGCAGGGACCCCCGGCGCGACGTCTCGTTGGTGTGTGTGGTCGAGAGGGCTCAGGACATCGTGGTCGTTGAGAAGACGCAGGAGTTCTCGGGCCGCTACCACGTGTTGGGCGGCGCTATTTCGCCCATTGAGGGGATCGGCCCTGAGAAGCTCCGTATGCGTGAGCTGGCGGAGCGCGTGCAGGGCGAGGGGATACGGGAGGTCATCGTGGCCACGAACCCCACCGTCGAAGGCGACACCACCGCTCTGTACCTAGCTCAGTTGCTGAAGCCGCTCGGCGTGAAGGTGACCCGCCTGGCCAGCGGGCTTCCCGTCGGCGGCGACCTCGATTACGCCGACGAGCTCACCCTGGGCCGGGCGCTCGTAGGCCGTCGCGAGATGTAGCACAGGGACGTTGGCCTTTCCGGCTGGCTTCCGCCTCAACGGCTGGTGCCGTTGGCGAGCCGCGGCTGTCGGCTGCGACCGAATGCCGGCTTGGCGTAGCGGGCGGTCTGGTCTCAGCCGGCGACCTCGAGCACCAGGGCATCCCCCTGGCCGCCTCCACCACAGAGCGTGGCTGCGCCCAAGCCGCCACCGGCACGCCTGAGGGCGTTGATCAAGGTGACGACGATGCGGGCACCGGTGGCGCCGAGCGGGTGGCCGAGAGCCACGGCGCCGCCGTGCACGTTCACCTTTTCCGGAGACAGCCTGAGGAGGCGGGTGGACCAGAGGGCCACTGCGGCGAAAGCCTCGTTGATCTCGACGAGCTGGAGGTCGGCGGGTTTCATGCCGATGCGGTCCAAGGCGGCGGTGAGAGCTTGAGCCGGTCTCTCATGGAGTGTGGCATCGGGTCCGGCGGCCTGGCCGTAGGAGAGGATCTCGGCGAGCACGGGCATGCCGGCGGCTTCGGCGGCGGCCCGGTCGGCCACCACCACGGCGGCGGCCCCATCGGAGATCTGTGAGGCGTTGCCTGCGGTGATCGTGCCGTCTTTGAGGAAGGCGGGACGCAGGCGGGCGAGGGCGTCTACCGTCGAATCGGGGCGGATGCCTTCGTCGGCGTGGACCAGCACCGGATCGGCCTTGCGCTGTGGTACTTCGACCGGGACGATCTCGGCGGCGAAAGCTCCCGAGTCGGCGGCTTCGGCGGCCCTCTTGTGGCTTTCGGTGGCCCATTCGTCCTGCTCCAGGCGGTTGATGCCGAGCTCGGCGTTCTTACGGTCGGAGGTCTCACCCATCATGCAGCGGTCGAAGGCGCAGAACAGCCCGTCGAGCTCCATGCCGTCGACGAGCTCGGCTGGGCCCATACGCGCTCCCCAGCGGGCCTTGGGGGCGATGTATGGCGTGTTGGTCATCGACTCCATGCCGCCGGCCACAACGAAGGTGGCCTCGCCGATCCGGATGTCCTTGTCCGCCATGGCGATGGCGGTCATGCCGGAGAGGCAGACCTTGTTGATCGTCGTGGCCGGGACGGTGAGAGGGACGCCTGCGGCGTGGGCCGCCTGGCGCGACGTGATCTGGCCCGTGCCTGCCTGGATGGCGTGTCCAAAGAGGATCTCATCAAGCTGATCGGGCGGCAGCCCGGCTCGGTCCAGGGCACCTCCAATGGCGGTGGCGCCCAGCGCGACCGCATCGAGCGGAAGGAAGACGCCGCCGAAGCGGCCAAGCGGAGTGCGGGCGATCGATGTGATGACGGAGCCCATGGAGCCTCCTTCTGGTGTTGGGGAAGGGTACCGATTCCCTGGATCGTCACCACGCGGCCGCGGCGCCGGTGATTGGCTACCCTTGCCCGACCTGCACGGGGAATCATCCATGCTGCTATTGAATCTCGATCACATCGCCATCGCGGTCGGCGACCTGGACGAAGCCGTTGAACGCTACCGACGGCTCTTCGGCGTTGAGCCGGTCATGAGAGAGGTAGTCGAGGAGCAAGGCGTCGAAGAGGCGATGATGCCTGCGGGGGGCTCGCAAGTGCAGCTGCTGCAGCCCTTAGGGCCGGACACACCTGTGGGCCGGTTCCTCCAGCGGCGAGGCGAGGGCCTGCATCACATCGCCTTTGCGGTCCCCGACATCGCGGCTGCCCTGGCCCATCTGGAGGCGGAGGGCGTGGAGCTGATCGACCGCGTGCCGCGAGTCGGAAGTGGTGGCAGGCGCATGGCGTTTGTTCATCCCCGCGCCTTTGCGGGTACTCTCGTTGAACTCGTGGAGATCGAATGACCCCGGAGATCGAGGTAGTGGGCGGCGCCGGACCGATGGAGACGGCGGCGATCCTTGCCGCGGTGACGCGGCTCGTCGAAGAGGAAGCGGCGGCGCAGGCGGTGCCGCCTGAACGGCCGGGCCGCGGTCTCTGGGTGCTTTCGGGGCGGCCCCGGCCGGTGCAGGCTCCGTTCGCGGCGCGTCCGACGCCGGCGGCGCCGGGATGGAGTGTGGGTTCGGACGAAACCGAGGTCTAGGGGGTTTCGGCCGCCACGGAGGTCTCCGCAGGGATCTCCTTGTCGGCCGCGGGCAAGGCCGGGGCTTCACCGACGGGCAGTCTGAAGCAGAAGCGGGCGCCGACCGGGAAGCCCGGCTCGTACCAGATCTCACCGCCCATGGCTTCGATGAGGAGCTTGCTGGTGGTGAGGCCCAAGCCCAGGCCGGTGCTGGTTCTGGTGTTGCCGTGCTCTAGCTGCTCGAAGCGGCCGAAGATCCGTTCGCGGTCTTCCTCCGGCACACCGGGCCCGTTGTCGGCGACGACTATCTCCCAGTTCCCGTTGCGGGCGATGGCGTCGACTCCGACACGGTCGCCGCCGTACTTGCGGGCGTTCTCGAGCAGGTTGTGGAGGACGTGCTCCACCCGATTGGGGTCGGCCCGCACGTAGACGTTGCCGGTGACGGCAACCGTGGCCGACTTGTCACCGCCTTTGGGGAAGAGCTGGTCCGCGGCGCGGTATGCCACGGGGCGCAGTGGGAAGTCGGTGGGTTCAAGCGTCAGGCGGCCGGCCTCGAGGCGAGGTATCAGCAGCACCCTGTCGACGATTTCCCGCAGGTGATTGGCCTCGTCGCAGATGATGGCGAGGAAGTCGTTGACCTCGGTGGGCTCGATCTCGCACCACATCTCATGGAGGCTGAAGGCGAAGCCGGCGATGTTGGTGAGCGGGGTGCGCAGCTCGTGGCTGACCATCGTGACGAATTGGTTCTTCATGGCGGTGGTTCGCCGCTCCGATTCGAGCACGGCCGTCTGCTGGTCGCGTGTGGCCCGTATCTCCTTGACGCCGGCGAGCAGGACCATGGTCAGGCCGGTGAGGTACACGCAGACCTCGGCCCACTGCAGGGCGTCGGCCAAGGAGTCGACGTGATCGGCGTGCGCGACCAGCGATGTGCGAAGGGCGACGGTGGCCGCCGCCGCGGCCAGCAGGGTAAGGACCTGACGGGGCGACAGGAGCAGGATCGCGGCCGTGGCCAAGTAGGCGGCGAAGATGACGAGCGGCCCGTCGATGTTGTGGCCCACGCCGGCGGTGCCGCCGATGAGGATTACGTCGACGATCAGGGAGGGGAGGGCGCTGCGGCCCCGGCGGGCGCGCCAGGCGGCGTCGGCGATGAGAAGACCCATTGCCGACGCCTTGATCTCGGCGCCGTCGATGCCGTTGACCACGGCGAGCAAGGCGATCGTCAGCAGTGCTGTGGCGCCTGTCAGGCGGAACGGCTGGTAGAGGCGCCTGATCGCGTCGTAAGAAACGGGCGCCGGAAAGACGCGCTGGGACGCATTCCCGTTGTCGTCGCCGCTGCTAATCATTGCCTCGCCAGGTATCGGTCGGCTTCGCGACCTCCTGAAGAAATGCGTGGGCGGTGTTGTCGACTCGTGTCGAATGGGTGCCGGCCGGGGGTAATCGAGGCGGCGGTGATCAGCGGGAGGGGGAGGTTGGCGCAGGTACACTCTGCCGCTCATGGCGATCATCGTTCAGAAGTACGGCGGGACCTCGGTGGGAACGGCCGAGCGGATTCGCGCGGTGGCGCAACGCGTCGCCGACACGAAACGCGCCGGGAACGACGTGGTCGTCGTTGTGTCGGCGATGGGCGGTGCCACCGATGACCTTGTTCGCCTCGCCGCAGAGGTCAGCGTCAACGATCATCCACGCGAGATGGACATGCTGCTCACCGCAGGGGAGCGTGTGTCGATGGCGCTGTTGGCCATGGCCATAGCGGATCTCGGGGTCGAGGCCGTGAGCCTCACCGGGTCGCAGGCCGGCATTCTCACCGACTCGGCTCATGGGAAGGCCAAGATCAAGGACGTGCGCGCCTTTCGCGTCGACGATTGCCTCGCCGCCGGCAACGTGGTTATCGTCGCCGGCTTCCAGGGCGTCTCGGAGGCGGAAAAGGAGATCACCACGCTGGGACGCGGGGGATCGGATGCCAGCGCGGTGGCCATGGCGGCCTATCTGGGGGCGGATTCGTGCGAGATCTATACCGATGTGGACGGTGTCTTCACCGCCGATCCACGTGTCGTGCCGGAGGCGCGCAAGCTCGACGAGGTCTCCTTCGAGGTCATGCAGGAGATGGCTGGGGCGGGCGCAGGCGTTCTGATGCTGCGGTCGGTGGAGTTTGGGAGCAAGTTCAATGTTCCTCTGCACGTACGTTCGTCGTTTCATGAGGGAGAGGGGACCTGGGTGAGGGACAGCGCAATGGAGCAGCCGGTGGTCAGCGGGGTTGTGCACGACGCGTCCGAGGCCAAGGTGACGGTGTTTGGGGTCCCGGACCGGCCCGGAGTGGCGGCGCGGATCTTCGAACCGCTTGCCGAAGCAGGAATAGTCGTGGACCTGATCGTGCAGAACGTGAGCTCGGAGAGCGTCGCCGACGTCAGCTTCACCGTGTCTCGCCTGGATCTGGCCAGGGCGGTGGAGATAGCGGGGAGCCTCGCCGAGGAGATAGGGGCGGCCGGCGTGGATTCCCAGGAGAAGATCGCCAAGGTGGCGATCGTGGGCGGCGGCATGCGGTCGCACCCGGGCGTTGCCGCGCGTATGTTCGCCACACTGGCCGATGCCGGCATCAACATCGAGATGATCTCGACGTCGCCGGTGCGGGTTTCGTGTGTGGTTGCGGAGGATCGTGTCGAGGAGGCGGTTCGCCGGTTGCATGAGGCATTTGAGCCTCCGATGATGGGGCAAGCCGATGGCTGACGTTTCCGTCGCCGTCGTTGGAGCCACCGGTGTGGTGGGCCGGGAGATGATCGCCACGCTCGAACGGCGTTCGTTCCCGGTCGGCGAGCTGCGTCTGATGGCATCTTCTCGTTCCGCGGGAAAGGTCGTGCAGACACCGTGGGGTGAGGTGACCGTAGAGGACCTGGCCGCGGCGGACCCGGCGGGCATCGAGGTTGCGCTCTACTCGGCCGGTGGGGCCCGGGCACTGGAGCATGCCCCCCGTTTTGCTGCCGCCGGGGCCGTTGTGGTCGACAACTCTTCGGCGTGGCGCATGGATCCTGAGGTGCCGCTCGTCGTGGCTGATGTCAACGACCACGCGGTGAGCCGGCACAAGGGCATCATCGCCAACCCGAACTGCACCACCATGGCGCTGCTCATGGCGGTGGCGCCGTTGCATCGTGCCGCCGGCCTGCAGTCCATGACCGTGTGTTCGTACCAGTCCGTGTCGGGAAGCGGACAGGCCGCGATCAGCACACTGGCCGCGGAGAACGAGAAGCTGGGAAAGGACATCGACGCTCTGCGTGAAGGCGGATGGAAAGATCCAGGGCCCGGCTTCTACCCCCGCCCTATTGGGTGGAATGTGCTCCCCCTAGCCGGTGAGATGGCCGAGAACGGATACACCGTGGAGGAGTGGAAGCTGGTCTATGAGACCAGGAAGATCCTCGAGGCGCCGGCTGTTCTCGTCGAGCCGACCTGCGTGAGGGTTCCGGTGGTGACGGGGCACGGCATGGCCGTGTCCGCATGGTTCGGCCGGTCCATCGACTCGACGGAGGCGGCGAAGCTGATCGACGCGGCCCCTGGGGTTGAGCTGTGGCGGGACAAGGTGCCCACACCTCTCGACTGCGCCGGCATCGACGATGTCCTCGTGGGCCGGCTTCGCGACACGGTGGGCCGGGCCGGAGGGGTCTCGTTGTGGGTGGTCGGGGACAATCTGCGTAAGGGGGCGGCGCTGAACGCGGTGCAGATCGCCGAGATAGCAGTGGGACTGCGCGGGTAGCTTGAGGCGTTGGCGACGCCGGAGTTCGGAGCGCGTGGTGCCGATTCTGGACTCTGAGATCTGTGTTGTGAAGCCCTCCCGTTTTGGGCGGGAGGGCTTCGTCGGGACGGCCGGATTTGAACCGGCGGCCTCAGCGTCCCGAACGCTGCGCGCTACCAAACTGCGCCACGTCCCGGTGATCCCTCATGTTATCGGCTCGTCGATCTGCACCCGCACCCGGTCTACACGATTGCGGTCCATCTGCATGATGGTGAGACGGCAGCCGGCCACCGTCACCTGTGTGCCCTCCTCGGGGATGCTGCCGACGAGATCGAGTATGAGGCCTCCGAGTGTGCTGTACGGCCCCTCGGGAAGCTTAACGCCGACGGCTTCGGCGAGTTCGGAGACGGGGACGCGGCCGTCGGCGAGCCACTCGCGTTCCGCCAGGGAGACCATGGACGGAGTCCCCGGGTCGTGTTCGTCCTGCAGCTCGCCGATCAGCTCGGAGATGATGTCCTTCACGGTGACGATTCCCTCGACGCCGCCGTGCTCGTCCAGGACGACGGCGAAGGACCGGCGCGCCGAGCGCATCTCTCCGAGCAGTTCCAGGAGTGGCTTGGTCTCGGGCACGTAGTACGGCTCGCGGAGCAGGCGTCGGGTGGCTGCCGGGTCGAGGTCTTCCGCGGTGCGAAGGATGTCCTTGACGTGCAGGATGCCGGTCAGGTGGTCCAGGTCCTGGTGGATGACGGGAAAGCGGCTGTGGCCCGTAGCGGCGACCGCCGCCCGCACATCGGCGGGTGATATTGGCTCTTCGAGCGTATAGAGGTCGGTACGGGGAGTCATGACATCGCGCACCGGCCGGTCGGCGGCGCGTAGGAGCTGATGGATGATCTCACGCTCGGCGGTGGCGATCTCGCCGGTGCGTTCGCCCAGCTCGGCCATGGCACGGATGTCGTCCTCGGTGACGGCGCCGGGGCCGGGTGTCGCATCGATCCGGAAGATACGGAACAGGACTCTGCTGAGGGTCAGGAACAGCCGGGAAACGGGCCGCAAGATCTTGGAGAGACGCCAGATGGTCGGAGCGACGGCCAGGGAGAAGCGTTCCGGGTACCTCGTGGCCAGGCTCTTGGGTGTTATCTCGCCGAGAAGGAGCACTACTGCGGTGACCGAAGCGGTTGCCACCCAGGGTCCCCAGTCGTGCCCGAGGAG
>Ga0315537_1000728_pt1 | contig 26272 bp, 25 predicted proteins | sample SalMarSW160270MG_FD_203091 | JGI IMG/M metagenome (GOLD analysis project Ga0315537, IMG submission 203091) | Salt marsh sediment microbial communities from the Plum Island Ecosystem LTER, Massachusetts, United States - Salt Marsh Sediment SW1602-70 ...
AAAAATATCGAGTCGTTAATGCTGAGCTTATACCGATGGCTATTGACAACCGTCCAACCAAGCAATTCCAATCCGATCATGTATTCCTCGTTACACTCCTGCAATTTAAAAGCGGAATCGTCCATCGGACAAATATACTGCTCGAGAGTTCGCGGGCCCAAATTGACGCCGATCAGCGGGGCGGTCGGAAATCCCGGCTGCCATTCCAATCCGGCCCAGATGTCGAATGCGTCTTTTAAAAATATATCAGTCTGACAATCTACTCGTGCGCCGTTACCGGCGACGTTTGAATCCAATCGTATCAACTGCTGCCAGTAGTCGGCAAAATTTCCCTCCGGACCTCTCTTTTTAATCGATAATCCAATGGGGCTGAATTGATCTCCCGGGTACTCCGGGAAAACATCATTCGCTGATATATAGGTCGAAGCTTGAGAAACAGTGACCGGCGGGTTAATCGGAAATCGGGTCAAAACCGAGTATTGCCGATCCTTTTCGCTGACAAAAAAATAGCCATCAGCCTGATCCCTAACATTACCCAAAATTTCACAATGCAAACCGGGGTAAAACCAGTAAAGCTCGATTTCGCCTGTGGAACCGGCATAGATTACAGGATTTATCGGTTTGTCCAGAGCAAATAATGACGGGGCAAAAAATAAAAATGTCGAAAAGAATAGAATTTTGCGCGATTTACAAAATCGTTTCAACTTTAACATCTTTACCGCTTATACAGCAAATGAATTTCAGAAAATATACATTGGATAAGATAAGAATGCAAGAAAATTAAAAAGGCGGCTTCCGGACTCGAACCGGAGAATAGAGGTTTTGCAGACCTCCGCCTTACCACTTGGCTAAGCCGCCAAAAAAAAGCGGGAAACGGGGCTCGAACCCGCGACAGCCACCTTGGCAAGGTGGTGCTCTACCAATCTGAGCTATTCCCGCATGGTGTTCTATAAATATATATCGGAAAATCAGTTTGTCAACTTTTTATAAATGCGGTTTCAATAATTTTACCATCGCTTAATTTGTATAATTTATTACCGGCCAATCTGTTTCCGTTTGACACCCGGTTTTGGTGCTTTTATATTATCAGCGAAATGGATAGCCGGAAGACGGCTCTGATATAAGGAGATTTATCGTGCTAAAAAAATCGGCGATTTTTGTTTTAATCATAACGCTGGGCTTTTTGGCCTGCAGCGATAAGGACAGCGGCGTGGGCGAGGTCGACGGCGTTTACCCGGCGGCAATAAATGACCTTCGTGTGAGCGACACTATGGCCACGGCGCTTAAATTGAGATGGACGGCCCCGGGTGATGACAGCCTCGTCGGCACCGCCTCGGCCTATGATATAAGGATTGCTTCATCAGCCGATTATTTGATATATTTTTGGAATGATGCTGTCGGCGTTCCCAATGTCCCCAGGCCTTCCCCGGCCGGTCAGCCTGAATCTCTATTGGTCGAAGGTCTTTCATTTTATTTCAAATATTATTTCGCCATAAGAAGCTTGGATGAAGCCGGCAATGTTTCGTATATTTCAAATATCGCCAGCGGACGACCATTTTTCGATTCAACGGTTGTTATCAATGATGATAGTCTTGATATTGTTTTAAGGGAACATATCTGGGATTATTTGCCGATTGACTCGGTTCTGGATAGTATTATCACGTATTCAAAGCTTTTGGGATTGGATACGCTTAACGGCAAGAACAGGCACATCTCAAATATCGAACAACTTTATTATGCCGCCGAGCTTACCAGGCTGAATCTGGCCAATAATTTAATAGATAATATTGACGTTATGTCCCATCTCAGGCGGCTTGATACACTCTATCTGTCGTATAATCGAATTACCGATATTGATTCGCTTGGCGCTTTGACCAATCTGCAATATTTATATCTGGATAGCAACCTGATCGACAGCATCGATGCCCTTGCCGATTTGGTCAACCTGGCCTATATAAATCTGGATTCGAATCTCATCGAAAGTATTTATCCGTTGGTTAAAAATACCGGTCTGGGCAGTGGCGATTATGTTTCAATCCGCGGCAATCCGTTTACCGATTCGACTTATATCGATTCACTGGCTGATCGTGGTGTGATAGTAGTCCATTAACCGGAGTAAAAGATAAATAAGATAAAAACCAAATATCTATTCGGGATAGCCGCGTATGCTATCCTCTGGATTCTATTTTATTCTATATCAGGGTATTGCTCGGATACTGCAAAGGGTGCAATTCTTGAAGAAGGCTGGACTGAATCATTTGACTTGGAAAGCTGCGATTGGTCTTCACACGGCAGTAATAGATACTTCATGCTGGAACCCGGCTATGAACTGGTTCTGGAGGGTATGGATGACGAGGATACGGTCGAGCTTATTATAACCGTACTGAATGACACGGAAAGGGTGGCCGGCGTGCAGACAAGAATGGTGGAAGAAAAAGAATCGGTAAACGGTCACCTAATCGAAGTATCAAGAAATTTTCTCGCCTTCTGCGAAAATAACCAGAGTATTTTTTATTTTGGTGAAGATGTTGATATTTACCGCGACGGCAAAATCGTCAACCATGAAGGATCGTGGCGAGCCGGATTAAACGATAATCGCGCCGGTTTGATGATGCCCGGTTTGGCGCTTCTGGGAGCAGGCTATTATCAGGAAATTGCGCCTGATATCGCCATGGATCGTGCCCGGATTATCAGCTTAAGCGATACATTGGATACACCTGCCGGGCATTTTGAGAATTGTCTGATGGTTGAAGAGTCGACCCCTCTGGAGCCGGGGGTCCGCGAATATAAAATTTATGCTCCGGGAGTCGGCTTGACTAAAGACGGCAATCTACTGCTGACAAAGTACGGTTTATCGCGATAGCACCTCCCGGTACAATTCCGCATACTTCTCGGCGCTGCGGTTCCAGGAGTAATCCTTATCCATCCCCCGCTTGACTATCTTGTTCCAGATTTTTTTACGGCCGAATAATTCACAGGCACGTTTTATGGTTTTTAGCAGTTCCGCCGAATCGTACTTTTCAAAGGCAAAACCTGTCCCCTTCCCGGTCGTTTCATCGAAATCTTCAACCGTATCGGCCAGACCGCCGGTTTTTCTGACAATTGGAATCGTGCCATATTTAAGGCTGTACATCTGATTTAATCCGCATGGTTCATAGCGCGACGGCATCAGGAAAATGTCCGCTCCCGCCTCGATCAAATGCGCCAGGCTGTTGTCAAACTGCAGAAAGGCTTTGAACTTATCGGGATCCTTTTTTTCTATCTCGCTGAAAAATCTGTGGTACTTTTCATCTCCGGTACCAAGTAGCACGAATTGAATGTCAAAGGCTAAGACCTCATTCATAATCTCTTCCAGCAGGTCAAAACCTTTCTGGGCATCAAGACGCGAAATTATCCCGATTAGCGGCTGCTCCATACGAACCGGCAAACCGCATTGATTCAATAGCTCAAGTTTATTTCTCTTTTTCCCGGAACGATTCGAGGAAAAATAATTAAATGGAATCAAGTTGTCGGTTTTCGGCGACCATATATCATAATCGACACCATTAAGTATCCCGGACAGCTTCCCGCTTCGTTCCTTAAGGACATCCTGAAGTCCGTTGCCGTATTCTTCCGATTTTTGAATTTCCTGCGCATAAGTCGGCGATACGGTCGTAATCCGGTCGGCGAAATGAATCGCCCCTTTCATGAAGTTAACATCGCCCCAGAATTCCAGCGGCCCGGTCGAATAAAATAATGAGTCATCCACGTTGAGCTTTTTAAAAGTATCCGGCGGGAATATCCCCTGGTAGCCCATATTATGAATGGAGAAAACAGATTTTGTCCTGGCGAAAAACGGGTCATCTTTGTAATGCGATTTAAGATATACCGGGATCAGGGCACTTTGCCAGTCATTACAATGAATGATATCCGCCTGCCACCGTAATGCTTTAAGCACCTGCAGTACTCCCTGGCTGAAAAAGACAAATCGTTCATCATTGTCGGCGTAGTCCTTATTTGCTTCCGAATCACGGTACAATTCCGGCCGGTTGAAGAAAAAATCATTTTCGATAAAATAAAATTCGAGATTTGGTTTGCCCTCAGGCAATCGAAAAACAGCGCCTTCATATTTTTTATCACCGATGCGGCATTCTATATTACCATCGACACGCTCGAGATCATAATATCCGCGGATGACCTGCAGATATTTCGGCATAAACAGCTTTACTTCATGGCCTGCGTTTGCCAGATAATTCGGCAGCGCCCTGGAAACATCGGCCAATCCCCCGGTTTTGGCGAACGGAACCGCTTCCGACGTTACGAAGGCAATTTTCAAATCAGACATAATTATCGAACGGCATTGACCTTAAACAGCTCGGTGGCCCGCGAGGCATCGATATCGCGCATAAAAGTCGCGGCATCTTCGGGAAGAGTCGGATTGATATAGAATCCGGAACCCCACTCGAAACCGGCGATTTTGGTCAGTTTGGGAATAATCTCGATATGCCAGTGAAACAACTCGTTATACTCCCGACCTATCGGAGCCGTATGGAGAATAAAATTAAAAGGCGGGTTGTTCAAAGCCACGCGGATTCGGTTGAGGATATCTTTTAATGCCTCGGCCAGAAAAATATAGGTATCATCGGAGAAATCGACCAGATGCGAGACGTGCTGCTTGGGCAACAGCCAGGTTTCAAAAGGAAAACGGGAGGCGTACGGTTCAAAGGCGATAAAATCGCCATAGTCATTGACAATGCGCTCTTTGTCGGTCAATTCCTGCCGGATAATATCGCAGAACACGCAGCGTTCTTTGAAGTCAAAGTACCGGCGGGCGCCTTCAATCTCTTCTTCGACTTTTTTCGGTATAATCGGTGTCGCGATCAATTGACTGTGGCTGTGCTCCAACGAGGCCCCGGCCGCTTCGCCATGATTCTTAAAAATGAGTATATATTTAAAGCGCTGATCTCTCTGCAAATCAAGCGCCCTTTCACGATAAGCCCAGAGAACATTTTTAATTTCTTCGACTTTCAAATCCGCCAGGTCTCGCCTGTGGTCAGGTGTTTCGATAAAAACTTCATGCGCCCCTATTCCATTCATTTTATCGTAGATACCTTTAGGTTCGCGGCCCTGTGTCCCCTCAATTCTCAACGCCGGGTATTTATTTGAGATTACGCGGACAAACCAGCCCGGTTTGTTTGGCTGCGACCCGCTCTCCCGGAAGGCCAGGACCTCGGGCGGGGTGCTGGACTCGTTACCGGGGCAAAACGGGCACATCATCGGTTCTTCCTGCTTGGGAATATTTCCGAAACCCGATGGCCTTTTGCCGCGATCGGTAGAAATTATAACCCAGCGACCAATAATAGGATCTTTGCGAAATTCAGGCATGGATGTCTTTCCTAAGCTTGCAATTTAGTGAGTAAATCCCGCATATTATTATATTATCGTCAAAATACATAAAGCCTGCACCATTCAGTTTTAAGCCTTCTTTTCCTCCCGTCCCCTGCAAAATTCTTCAAGGCGTTTTTTTAGGGCCTCGGGAAGCTTCACTTCGCGTCGGCTCATGGTTTTTTCTATCGTTCCTATGGCTTTAACAAAATTGTAGGCCATTTTGTGCCGGGGCGAATACCAGGTAAATGGTGGAATTTCAGCATCGGTCACCAGCCCATCCGATATTATATTGCAGCCGACGCCGATATTAATACCGGTATTCAGAAGCGTTCCAATCGAAGTTTTGGTGAAATCACCGATAAACGAGCCGACTTTCAGGCAACCCGTGTCGATCGGTTCGCCATTGACCATAACTTTTATATCCGCATAGTTATTTTTCAAATCAGAATTGGTCGTCATGGCCCCCAGATTGATCCATTCACCCAGATAGCTGTGGCCTATGAATCCGGCATGATACTTGTTGGTGTACCCCTGAATAACCGTCTCCTCCACCTCTCCCCCGATGCGACAGACCGGACCGATGGAACAGCTATTGATCTTGCCCCCGACGACAATCGTTTTCTTACCTATATATGCCGGGCCGATTATGTACGATTGCGGTTCTATCTTAACCGAATTGCCGATGAAAATCGGGCCTTTGGTGGCATCAAGCACCACGCCCGGCAGCAATTCCACTGATTGTGCCACGCGGATTTTTTCCGGGTATATCAACTCCACTCCGTGAATGGATTTTCCCTCAAGCCGCAATTCTTCTCCGCTCTTTAGAAATCCCACCGCATCGGAACGAGCCTTAAAATATGCAAAATCGTACTCAATCTCGCTTTCAATGGCATTAACCACGTCCCAGAGATAATGATACATCGGCAATTCAATTTCCATTGTCTGGGCATTCATCGTCAGTTTATCGAGAAGTCTGGCGAGGTCGCCCTCTTTCAGAATTTCTTTTTCATCTTCATTCAATTTACCGACCTTTTTAAAGGCGGCGATATCTTCGCCGGAATATAAAATGACATTTTTTCCCGCTTGCTTGAGGGCGGCGATAAATTCCTGGTTATATTTTACGCGGCCGTTTATGAAAGTAACCTCTTCGAAATCCGCATCCTCGAATTTATTCACCGGTATTTGAGTTTGCGATGATATTATATCGGACATTTCCGGACGGCAAAACAGAAACGGGCGATAGCCGTCGAAAGCATCAACGAATTTCTCGAACAGATATCGGATTCCCGGCCTGAGAAAATATGTTGGCCGCAGGCTTGTCAGGGGATAAAAGTTCAGATATTTCTCATCTTCGAATATGACCAGACCGCTATTCATTTTTTAACCTCCAGCTTCGGTCGTGTAATCGGCTCTATTTATTAATCTAAAAGGTGATTTCTTTGAAATCAAAAACATAAGAAGCGGTATGCCAAGCAGGTAGCAGGCAACCAACTCTCCCAGGCCGACCATCTGAACCACAAAAAAGTAAGACATTTCAGTGATTTTCGATAAATAAATAGCCACACCGAAAGCATTTATTAACACCGGCGGCAGTGGTGCCAAACCGATGGCCACTCTTTTTGATTTTATTTTTGAAATCCGATAAGTAAGAAAGCCGGCCATCAGGGTAAAAAGCGAACCAAAAATAATATCCGGCAAGCCGTTGCCGCCGAATATATTGGCGACCAGACAACCGACGAAAAGTCCGATTATGGCGGGGGGATATACAAATGGCAGAACGGTCAGGGCTTCGGCGATTCTTACCTGATAAACGCCATAGCTGAAGGGAGCCAGAGCCACCGTAAGGAACGCGTAAAGCGCCGCAATGATACCGGTATAAGCGATATCGACAATGCCCAGTCCTCTCATAACGACCTAAGAAACCGCCTGCGCAGCTTTTGTCAACCAAAATTTTGCCTTCCCAGGGCCCTTAATATCGTATTGACTTATGGATAAATGCAATGGATTTTTTGAAGCTAATGCTTGACCGTTTGAAACCGATTCTTATATTGTAGTAGAGCTGTTACTACATAAAGGGCATTCTTGATGTCAGTTTTTATGAAGAAATTTAAGCATAAAATATCAGAACCCAAATTCGTCCTGATTTGTATATCAATTATTCTAATGCCTTTCTTCTCCGTCTATTCGCAGGGAACCATTTTCGGAACGGTTCGGAATTCCGATTTATCGACGCCTGAGGACGGAATTGTCAATTTTCTCGGATATCTCGATAACACTGATGAGGAAATAAGAATTGAAAGCTGCGTCGGCGCCGGATATGACAGCGGATATTGGTACGATGATTTTCAAAACTACCTGACCGAGGCTCCCGGTAATCCGTATGATTTTCACTTTTTCAACATTATTAATGGCGAAGGCGCGATATTGTCCGGTTCGATTCCGTTCGATTCTTACCATCAGGAAGATGTTCAATTGACTTCCGGCCAGTGGCCCGCCCCGCCGGAAAACGTAGCCGCCATTTATCTGTCCGATTCGACCATCAGGATTTCATGGACTTATCTTTCCGGATATACTTACAGAATTTATCGAAGATTGTCGAGCTCGAGCGGTTCTTTTTTCAGGATCGATGATCCTTCCGGTTCACCAAGCAATCCGGGTGTCGCCGACAGTCTGTATATTGACAACACGGTCGATAATACGAATGGCTATGATTACATAATAATCGCTCTGGATAATGGGTTCATCGGCCTCCATTCCAACATTATCTCAGTGCAGCCCGATTCAAGCTATTTTGTATGTGGTGATGCCGATGGCAACGGACTTATCCAGATTTTTGACATTACATATATAGTCGCCTATTTATATCTGGGAGGACCGGCCCCGGATCCTATGGAGGCGGCCGACTGTGACGGAGCGCCGCCTTTAAATATATTTGATATCAGTCGTCTTGTAGGCTATCTATATCTCGGTGGCCCGCCACCGGTATGCGAGTGATTACTTCTTTCTCGAAATTCTCCGGTCTTTAATTATCTTTATGACGCCCGCCTGACAAGACTGTCGAACTTATTCCTTAAAGGAATCAGCGGCATTAATCCGATTATCGAATCCACGGGACGCCCCTTATAAAATAGAATCAAGGTGGGTATGCTCCGGATTTGAAATCGCCCGGGCGTTTGCCGGTTTTCATCCACGTTCATCTTAAAGATTTTCAATTTCCCGATGTACTCAGGCCCAAGTTCGTTCAATAAACCACCCATAACCTGACAGGGCGGGCAGGTCCTGGACCAGAAATCGACAACTACCGGCAAATCCGAAGAAAGCACTTCCTCCCTGAAAGACTCATCGGTAATCGGTTGCGGCTTCCCAGGTTTCGGCGGCTTATTGAACAACTTATCAAATATTCCCATATTGGTGCTGGTGTTTTATACTCAATGTCTGTCTACGATTTATGAAATTTCATTCCTTCCTTAATGGCTCTCCGCAAGCATCTAACCAGTGCTTTTGACTTCCCGGAGCAGGTCCACCTAAATATAAGTAAGATATAATATAGGTAATATCCAATATATTAACAATACAATTACAATCGGCATCTCCTGAACAAATTTCGTAAGGGTGGGGAGGAGGACCGGCAAGATATAAAGAGTCAACTAAATAGGTCACATCCAATATATCAACTACCAAATCGCCATTTGCATCACCGGGTACGCAGCCAAGACTTGCAACCGCTTTATATGCGTCGAGATACCCGTCAATCGTTGCGGTTTGAACAAGAATGTCCTTAATCGTTGAAAAAGACAGCGTGTCATTCATCTCCAGCATCAAAGCAATAGTCCCAGTCACATGAGGTGCGGCCAGACTTGTGCCCATAGAATAAATATGACTGGAATCATCAGCCATTCTCCACTCATCGAACAAATGCCACATAGAACTGGCTGAATAGGTCGTGGCTATCCAGGCGCCCGGGGCATATATATCAGGCTTCGGTCTGCCGTCACGGGTGGGCCCTTCGGAAGAAAAAAATGAAATATCGCCGACAGTATATCCGGCTTCCATAAACTCTGGATTACCGGGATCGGGAACATAATTATTATCCCAGTTATACCAATTTTGCTTTGTATTAAATGAGCCGACTGTTATAACATTATTGGCACAGCCCGGTTCCTCCACTTTTCCACTATTTGTCCACGTTTGGAAAAAAGAAATATATCCTGATGGTGTGTGATTTTGATTTATTAAATAGGCATCCCATCGCGATGTCCCCCCATAATTTAGTATCTTTATTTGCCAAACACCTGGTATAAGAGGAAATATTGATCCATCTGTTGCTTTCTCGGCAAGTATAATTCTTATTACATTATCGGAAGTATTTGGCCATGGGTCTCTTGTCAAGCCTGCACCCCAGTGTTCATTATGAATCGAAAAAAGTCCAACACTAGAACCGTAACCATGACCTGGGCCCCCAGTACCGTATCCGGGGCCATACGGGCCAAATATGGGATCATGGGGCGTATTTGGCGGTTTAATTGTAACAAGACAAGTGTCATTTCCCCGATACCAGATATCAATTGCCACATAATCATCATTGTTCGGCGATGCACCAACTTCTACAAAGAGAGTATCGCTGCCATAAAAAAAGTTGTGGCTTTTATTTTTTGCCCATTCGAAACCAACGCTATCCTGATATATAACATCGGGATTGTTTGGGTCATATCCTCCATTTCCCGCCGCAACGACAATGGCCAGGCCTTTTGCCCGTATGATTTGCCAACAACGAGTCAATAGCGGCCTCAATAAGGCTGGTTCCGTCTCTTGGCCCCGATTTTAATGAAAGAGAAACATTTATCACACATGGCATATTAAGGTTGTTTGCTTTATCAACTATATATGTTATTCCATCCAAAATAAAATCAGCGGCAAACATATTTAACGATGAATCGGTTCCCTGCCTGGCCCAGACAGAAATTATATTAGCGCCATAGGCTATGCCAGCATATGCAGAATCCGGAACACCGGCTGTATTATTCCTGCCGCTGCCGGCGGCAACACCGGCAACCATGGTCCCATGATTAAAGTAATCAACAAGATTGGCACTGCCGTTGTCAATTCCGTCCTTGGTATATTCAGTACCGTAATTATACGGGCCCGGTGATGGTGCGGTAGTTCCCCATTGGTTCCATAAGTATAATATTCGAGAATCATTGGGGCCATATTTAAAATCGGGATTAGTAATGTCTATGGCATCATCAACGATCCCTACGATTACACCGCTCCCATTCGCATCAAAAAAATCTCTGGCTAACGGAGCTCGTACAAACGGCGTGCTGACATTAAGGTTTGGATACGCTTTTTTCGCAATTTCGCAACTTAATACCGACGGCAGTGAGGCAATTGTATCAATCATATCTATAGGGACGCGAACAGTAACAATATTGCCAATTTTCGAGTGAATATTGACGCCCATTTGTTCCAATTCAGTAAAATCGCCATTGATCATAAGAAAAAGACCGACTGTAGGCGTGTCTTTAGAAAAATCAATCGCACAATCGGTAGGAATATCGGCTTTAACCGTATCATATATTTCCTTTCCATGCAATATCCCGGGAAATATCCATATCATAACCAATAAAAAACCAAATATTATATTGGTAAAAAGACGTTTTGCATTATTCATAATAACCTCCTTTACTAATAATTGGCCTAATATTCTCTTCCCACATTATTGTCTTTTTATAATAATGGCGATAATAGTTCCACTCCCATTTTCCACCCGGAAGATCGACATCCAGAAAGGATGTAGAATCAGCCCCAATGCGAATGTTAACAATTCGCACCGGTCCACAGCCCTTATTAGGATAGACGCCTTTCAATAGCGGCGACATGTTCGGGAAAACATTGTATGATCCTCCTCTGGCTATAGCCTTATAGTAGCCCGGTGTAAGGCTGTCATACGTACAATGACCCATTGAATCGCTGACTATTTCAAGTAGTTCAAAAGTCGTATCAATATCATTTTCGGTAAAACTCGTATCAAAATTGTGATTGAAGTATTTTTCGAGCGATAACGTTGCATGCGTACGGTTATAGCCCTCAAGGCAGCTATTTATCTGTGCGTCAATCGCCCCATACCTCACCGGCATTTTCTCTTTTTTTCGTAACCACGAACACGAAAACGATACAAGTGAAACGACTATAAGCATTATTACGAAAATGTATTTCTTTGATTTTTGATAAAACATTAGAACCTCGCCTATTATTCTAATACCAACATATTTTTCAGTCTAAATGAGCATTTCACGATGCGGGATGCCTGTCAAAAACAAGCCCCGAAATCGCCTATCCATGGAATTAATACTAAATTCAAACTTCTTTGACAAAGGCTTTCCGCCGTTTATTAGTCGGCGTTTTTGTCGTATCTTATTGCCTGAAAAAAAACTTGCCACAATGGGGTAAAAATATATATTGGCACTCTACGCCGGACATATTTGCCGGCCAATAAGAAGTGAAGTTATGGCGCTGGAGAAGATCTTAATTATCGGGGCCGGATCGATGGGGCAGGGTATTGCCGAGGGTATCGCCACGACCGGAACCGAGGTCATTTTACTTGACAGGACCGCCCGTCTGGCCGAAAGGGGAATCGAACGAATCGGCGAAAATATCGATCGCGAGATAGATAAATGGGGTTTAACCCAGGCTGATAAAAAGGCGATTTTATCACGAATCATTCCCTCGACCGATCTTCAGGTGGCCAAGATAGCCAGGTTGATTTTCGAGTCCATTCCCGAAAAATTGCGTTATAAAAAAGAACTTTTCCAAAAACTCGATGATCTCTGCCCGGCCGAGACAATATTCATAACCAACACATCGACAATCTCCGTCACCGAACTGGCCTCGGTAACCAACCGTCAGGACCGAATTATCGGCATGCATTTTCTTCACCCGGTTCCCAGAATCCCGGTGGTCGAGATTGTCCGCGGCATGAAAACGTCGGATGAAACGTACGCCATTGCCTGCGAGGTCGCCGATTTGCTAGGCAAAACGCCGGTCGAAGTTTTTGAATATCCCGGTTATATCACCACTCGGGTAATTATCCCGCTTCTTAACGAGGCCATGCATGTATTGATGGAGGGTGTCGCCACGGCCGAACACATCGATACCGCCATAAAACTCGGTTATGGTTTCAATATGGGTCCGCTGGCACTGGCCGATCAAATGGGTCTGGATGTCGTTATGTCATGGATGGAAAACCTTCTGGATAAACTATCCGAACATAAGTACAATCCCTGTCCCCTGCTGAGAAAAATGGTCCGTGCCGGTTACCTGGGGGTAAAAACGCGACAGGGATTTTTTAAATACGATCACGACGGTAATCGTATCCCGGGTAAAACACCTTTCGTCGGAAAAAGTCAATCGATGCAGCCATGAATATTCTGGTAATAAATTGCGGTTCATCATCCGTCAAGTATCAATTCTTTGATATGAATATAAAGGCGGCGGTTGCCAAGGGCGTCGTATCCCGTATCGGCATGTCCGGGGCTGTCCTGACACATAAGCGACATGATGGCGACGAAATCAAGATCACCGGCGAAATTCTTGACCATATTATCGCCATTCAATATGTAATTGAAACGCTGCTTTCCCCCGAATACGGCGTCATCAAGGATAAATCGGAAATCCACGCGGTCGGACATCGAGTCGTGCACGGCGGCGAGTTATTTTCCGAATCGGCTTTAATCACTGACGAAATAAATAAAGAGATACGCAAATTGATCGATCTGGCGCCGCTTCACAATCCGCATAATCTCACCGGCATAGTCGCTTGTCTGAAAAACTTGCCTGATGTCCCGCAGGTGGCAGTCTTTGATACCGCTTTTCATCATCGTATGCCGCCCAAAGCATACATTTATGGTTTGCCCTATGTTATGTACAAAAAGTACGGAATCCGGCGTTACGGTTTTCACGGCCCGTCACATCAGTACGTGTCCGAAAGAGCGGCCGCTCTATTCGGTAAACCGATCACCGATTTGAAAATTATTACCTGTCATCTCGGTAACGGCGCTTCTATTACGGCAATAGATAAAGGCGTCTCGGTGGATACGTCGATGGGTTTCACACCGCTGGAAGGACTTCTGATGGGCACTCGTTCCGGTGACCTTGACCCGGCCGTCATATTACATATTATGGGACGTGAAGAATTATCCCTGCATGAAGCCAACGCATTGCTTAATAAACATTCCGGCTTAAACGGCATTTCCGGGATATCCTCCGATATGCGCGAGATTAACAAGGCCGCGGATGAGGGGGATCGGCACGCTGCCCTGGCGAGGGATATATACTGCTACCGGCTGAAGAAATATATCGGCGCATACACGGCCGCTATGGGCGGATTGGATGTAATCGTTTTTACCGCCGGTATCGGAGAAAATTCCCCCGTAATCCGGCAAATGACCTGCGAAGGTCTTCAATTTCTGGGCATCGAACTCGATCCCGGCAAAAATGAAAGCGCGGTTGCAAAAGAAACCGAAATATCATCACAAAAATCGAAAGTCACGGTTTTTGTCATACCGACTAACGAAGAATTGGTTATCGCCAGAGATACTCTTAACATAGTGGAAAAGTCGCAAAAAATAAAAGCTTAAATGATCCGGAGGATAGTTGAATAAGATACTCGCCAAAAAAGAACTTTGCGAAAAAGTTCATAAATTTAGAATCGAGGCGCCGCATCTCGTTGAAAAAGCCAAAGCCGGGCAGTTCGTGATTCTCAGAGAAAATGAGACGGGTGAACGAGTACCGATGTCAATTGGCGGATTGGATAAGGAAAATGGGATTTTAACCGTCGTGATCCAGGAAGTGGGAAAAACCTCGGCATCCATGAATCGAATGAAGGTCGGCGACTCTTTTTCCGATGTCGTCGGGCCGTTGGGTGTACCGACCCATATCGAGAAATTCGGCAATTGCATTTGTATCGGGGGCGGGGTCGGTATTCCGCCGATTTATCCGATTGCACAGGCGCTGAAAGAGGCGGGAAATCATGTTACGACAATAATCGGGGCAAGAACCAAAGAGCTTCTAATATATGAAAAAGAACTTTCCGAAGCCTCGGATGAACTTTTGATCTCGACTGACGACGGTTCGTACGGCACTCATGGTTTTGTGACGACGGTTCTTCAGAAGTTGCTCGATGACGGTAAAGAAGTCAATTTCGTTATGGCCATAGGGCCGGTACCGATGATGAAGGCGGTCGTCAATACGACCCGTAAGCCGAAAATAAAGACATTTGTCAGTTTGAATCCGATTATGGTTGACGGAACCGGGATGTGCGGCGCCTGCCGCGTGACGGTCGGTGGCAGGACGCGATTTGCCTGTGTCGACGGCCCCGACTTTGACGGCCATGAAGTCGATTTCGATGAGATGACCAAACGTTTGAAGATGTATGTCAGATATGAAAAACGCGCTTATGATAAATTTCTTGATAACGAGAAATGCCGTTTAAAAAAGCAGGTTGAGAACACGTAATTAGATTGGGTGACAATAGATAATGACTGCAAAGAAACAAGAACCGATCAGCAAAAAAGAGAGACTTCAGATCCCGCGGCAGAAAATGCCCCAGCAGGATGCGAAAGAAAGAATAAAGAATTTCAATGAAGTCCCATACGGGCTTCCAGTCGAGCTGGCTCAAAAAGAAGCGATGCGTTGTATTGAATGCAAAAAGCCGGTGTGTATCGGCGGCTGCCCGGTTGAGGTGGATATTCCGGCTTTTATAAAATTGATTGTTGATGGTGATTTTATCGGTGCCGCCAAAAAGATCAAAGAAACTAATGCATTACCGGCAATCTGCGGACGCGTCTGTCCTCAGGAGGAGCAGTGCGAACAGGTCTGTGTCCTGGCGAAGAAACATACATCCGTCGCGATCGGATACCTGGAGCGTTTTGTCGCTGATTATGAACGTGAAATGGGTGAAATAGAAATCCCCGAACTTCCCCCGCCGACCGGTAAAAAAGTCGCCATCGTCGGTTCCGGACCGGCCGGATTAACGGTCGCCGCTGATCTGGCGCAAATGGGACATAAAGTAGTTATTTATGAAGCCCTGCATAAAGCGGGCGGGGTTTTGATTTACGGTATTCCCGAATTCCGTTTACCGAAATCGATTGTCGCCTCTGAAGTTGATTACCTGAAAAAGATGGGCGTCGAAATTCATACCAGTTACGTCATCGGTAAGCTGGATACGGTCGATGAACTTTTTGAGATGGGCTACGATGCCGTCTTTGTCGGAACCGGCGCCGGACTGCCCAATTTTATGCGTGTCGAGGGTGAGAATTTCAATGGTATTTATTCGGCCAATGAATTTCTCACGCGTTCGAATCTGATGCGCGCGTACGACTTTCCCGAAGCTGACACCCCGATTTTTGTTGGCGAAAACGTCGCCGTGCTCGGCGGCGGCAATACGGCCATGGATGCCGTCCGAACCTCGCTCCGCCTCGGTGCCAAAAATGCATATATCATTTACCGCCGCAGCCGTAACGAAATGCCGGCGCGTATTGAAGAGATACACCATGCCGAAGAAGAAGGTGTACAGTTCAAATTCCTGACCTCCCCGGTTAAATACTATGGCGATGAAAATGGCTGGGTAAAGGAAATGGAATGTGTTAAATATGAACTTGGCGAACCGGATGCATCCGGTCGCCGCCGCCCGGTTGTGATTGAAGGCTCCAATTTCATAATTCCGATTAATACAGTCGTGGTTGCCATTGGTAACTCCTCCAATCCGCTCATCCCCCAAACGACCCCCGGTTTGGAGACGAATAAATGGGGTAACATCGTTGTCAATGAAAAAACGATGATGTCTTCACGGCCCGGCCTTTTTGCCGGGGGTGATATTGTCACCGGGGGCGCCACTGTCATCCTTGCCGCGGGCGCCGGTAAGGTCGCGGCCCGCGCTATTCATAAGTACGTCATGGGCATCCCCTTCGACGAAAGAGAAGACGAGGAGAAGAAAGAAGAGAAGAAGGAGTCGGTCTCGAAAAAATAACAGGGGAATAAATTTTATAAAGGGAGGTCGTATGTATTCCGAAGATAACCTGCTCATGAAAAGCCAGGTTCGGCTGTGGCGGAAATATATCAAACCGAATCTGGCCGAAGCGCTGGAAAAAGCGCCGGATGACAAACTGGATTTTACACCGGCCAAAGATATGATTCCACTGGGCAAAATATTTCTGCATATTGCCGAGTGTTCCGATTGGTGGTACGATAATTTTATTAAGGGCAATAATTCAATCGAACTGGTTACTGCGGACACTCCGACTCCGACAAAAGAAGAAATAAGCAATTATATGACCGAACATTGGAAACGGATGGAGCGCTTTTTTTCCGAGCCGGAAGAGGTTTTCGCCGAAACATACGTCCGCGAATTTGAAACGGAGACAATCAAACTTGATGGCTGGTGGGTCTTCACGCATTTGCTGGAGCATGACATCCACCACCGCTGCCAGATACATCAATACCTGAGAATCCTCGGCATACAGCCACCAAGGATGTAAGATATCTATAGAAAAAGGCAGGATCACGGGGATCCTGCCCTAAAAAAGAATTCGACAAATACAATTACCGCATGTTCTTGATGATTTCGGTGGCGTAGCCGGAGGTCGATACCTTCTTGGCACCCTTCATTAGACGATGCAGGTCGTAAGTAACCGTCTTCTTCTGAATGGTCTTCTCAATCGCCTTGTTAATCATCTCGGCTGCCTTATTCCAACCGATATATTCAAGCATCATCACCGCCGAAAGAATCAGCGAGCCGGGATTGACCATATCTTTGTCGGCGTACTTCGGTGCGGTGCCGTGCGTCGCTTCGAAGAGACCGATGAAATCGCCGATATTGGCGCCTGGCGCCATTCCCAGACCACCGACCTGGGCCGCGGCCGCATCCGAGATATAATCGCCGTTCAGATTCGGTGTCGCGATGACATCATATTCGGCAGTGCGCGTAAGAATCTGCTGGAAAATCGAATCGGCAATGCGATCTTTGATAACGACCAGGCCTTTCGGCTGTTTGCCTTTGTACTTCGACCATAGTTCATCCTCGGTGATGACTTTGCCCTTGAATTCGGAGGCGGCCAGCTTATATCCCCAGTCGCGGAAGGCACCTTCGGTATATTTCATGATATTGCCCTTGTGCATCATCGTTACCGAGGGAAGTTTACGATCGATAGCATATTGAATGGCCTTACGAATCAAACGCCTGGTTCCGGTCACCGAAATCGGTTTGATACCGATCCCGGAGTCGGTCCGGACGTTACACTTCATCGTGGTATTAAGGAAGTCAATGACCTTCTTGACATCAGTCGTACCTTTTTTCCATTCTATCCCGGCGTAGACATCTTCGGTATTCTCTCTGAAAATAATGATATCCATTCGTTCAGGATGCGCAACCGGTGACGGGACACCTTTAAAGTACCGTACCGGCCGGACACAGGCATAGAGATTCAGTACCTGACGAAGCGTAACATTCAGCGAACGATAACCACCGCCGATCGGAGTCGTCAACGGCCCCTTAAGAGCGACAATATAGTACTTAATGGCATCAAATGTCTCCTTCGGCAGCCATTCTTTGTAAATTCGATTCGCGTTCTCGCCCGCATACGTATCCATCCAGATAATTTTCTTTTTGCCTTTGTAGGCTTTCTCGACCGCGGCATCGACCACGCGGCGACATGCCTTCATGATGTCGCGACCAATGCCGTCACCTTCAATAACGGGAATAATCGGTTTATCGGGAACAACCAGCTTCTTGTTCTTGACCGTTATTCGTTTTCCCTCTTTCGGGATTTTAATGTGTTTGAATTTTGGTGGCACTTTTATCCTCCGTCAATATCCGATTTCTTTCAGAACACCTTTGTACTTCGTTGCCGATTTCTGCAGATCATCGGCATCCTTTTTGGACAGTTTCAATTCGATAATTTTCTCGACACCGTCACCGCCCAGAACTGCCGGAACGCCGATATAAATATCTTTCAGCCCGTACTGACCATTGAGATAGCATGAGCAGGGCAGCACTCTCTTTTCATCGCAAAGAATCGACCGCGCCATCTCAACAGTTGCCGCCGCCGGAGCGTAATAAGCCGAACCGGTCTTGAGCAGTTTAACTATCTCGCCCCCGCCCATACGGGTTCGCTCGACAATTTCTTTGATGCGCTTGGCATCAATGAATTCCTTTATGGGAATACCGGCCACCGTCGTATAGCTCGGCAGTGGTACCATCGTATCGCCATGTCCACCCAGCACCATGGCCTGGATGTCTTTCATCGCCACACCCAGTTCCATGGCGACAAAAGCGCGGAAACGAGTCGAATCGAGAATTCCCGCCTGGCCGCAAATGCGGTTATTCGGAAAACCGGTTACTTTCCACATGTGGTACGTCATTATATCCAGTGGATTGGAAACAACGATGACGTACGCCTTCGGTGCATATTTCTTGATATTCCCGGCTGCGCCGCCGACGATTTTCGCGTTCATATTCAGCAGATCCTCGCGCGACATACCCGGCTTGCGGGCCAGCCCGGCGGTCATCACGACCAGATCGGCACCTTTGATATCCTTGTAATCATTACTGCCCGTAATCATGCAATTGTAGCCCCTGATAGGACCCGCCTGAGTCTGATCGAGAGCTTTCCCCTGCGGAAAACCTTCAATTATATCGATCATAACGATGTCGCCCAGATTGGCCTCAGCCATATACTGAGCAACGCTGGCGCCGACATTACCGGCTCCGATCACAGCGATTTTTTTATTCATCTTTCCTCCGGAACGTTATTGAGTTGTTTCACTGACTCCTATTTATCATTACCGTATGTCCGGCATCATGTACCAGACATACATGCATATTTTTTTCGATAAAATTATCGAATATCGGCTGCAGTTCTTTCATGCTATTGAAAAAAACTTTGTCGGGAACACCGCCGGGTAATTCCGAAAACAATCTGACATCAATTCGGCAGCCAATGTCATATACACGGCGCAGCTTGTGAATGCCGAAATTGTCATTCGACGCTCTTTCCTTGTCAGGATCCCATTTCTCGGACAGACGATAAAAACTATCCTCGCCTATCCCCTCCCGGCACGGAGAAAACAGAATTATTTTGCCTCCATCCCTTACCACCGATTGGCAATTCTCCAGAGACTTTTGAAGCTGATAGAGATTACCATCGAGCGGCGGCCGTACTTCCGCCAGCAACAGGTCGTACTTATCTTCTACTTCAATACCGAATAACCCGGACGATCGTTCCTTCGCCCGTTCGAACGATTCATAAATATCACCGCAAAAAACTGCAGCAATTTCTCCTTTTTCGCCCTGAACCAGCTGAATACTGAATATTCCTCCGGTCGGGATCAACTTCATTAAAGAACATAAGTGTTCATCCACGGGATTGCCGGCCAATTTTAATGGCGCGGCGTCCGGACTGGTGGCAAGTTTATGGTTGCGTACGATAGTATCGTAATCGCAAAGCCCCGGAAAAATCGACTTCCGACCCCCGGTAAAACCGGCGAAGTAATGCGGTTCCACTGAACCGATAACAACAACCTTATCGGCTTGAGCATAATTCCTGTTAAGGAGAACCTCCCCTCGCAACGGATCTTCACCGACCGGTACCATATTATTTACATCATGGGCATCATGCACGATAATGCGCTTTCTAAGCGAATCATACAGCCCGCCGAATATTTCCTTCATCTGGTATGAATCCGGCGACCGGTGACAACCGGTCGATATAAGAAATTTCGCATTCTTATTTAATTTGCCGGTTTCGGTAAGCCAATCAAGGACCATTCCGGTAGGAGTGGGTCGGTAGGCATCATTGACGACAAACAGATCAGCCTCGCGAATGTCAAAATGTTTTTTCTCGGCTGAAATCAAAACCTGCATAAAAGCATTCTTATCCACAGGCTCACCGGCCGAAAGATGATTGTACTCATCAAAAGTAATATCATCAGGTAGTTGCAGAATCAGTTTTTTATGGCCGTAGTTAATCATTACCTGCATAACTTGTTTTAGTCGAAAAAAAAAGCGACTTCGGTTTTTGCATTCTCGACCGAATCCGAGGCATGCACCGAGTTTTTCTGTTTATCGACGGCAATCTCCCGGCGAATCGTCCCGGGGGCAGCTTTGGCCGGATCGGTGTCGCCGATGAGACGTCTCAGGTCGGCGATGGCATTTTCCTTTTCAAGAAGTATAGGGATAACCGGCCCGGACGTCATAAATGAAATCAAATCGTCGTAAAACGATTTCCCCTTGTGCACGGCATAAAAGTCCATCGCCTGTTGTCGAGATAAATGTACCATCTCCATGTTGTACAGATTGAATCCGTCTTCTTCAAGGCGACTGATAATGTACCCGATGAGTTTTCTTTCAACCGCATCGGGCTTGATTATCAATAAAGTTCTTTCCACTCATCACCTTGTTTTTTGTGCCACCGATGATTTCGCCGCTTTGGCGATCTTAAATCCCAATTCCAGCGCTTTCTGGTTTTTCTCCTCAGTGCCTCTCGGGGCCCGGGAAAGAACGGCATTTTTAATCGATTCTTTCGAAACGATCCCTGTTAACTCGGTAATTGCTCCCAGGGCGATGACATTGGCCACCATCGCGTTACCGATTTCTTCCCGGGCCAGCCTGACGAAGGGAAATCCGTAGTATCTCTTGGTTGGTATCTGGGTCACCAGAGTGGAATCGACTATCAACAGACCATCTTCCTTCATGTCGGGATAGTATTTGTCACAGGCCTCCTGCGTCAGGGCAAGCAACAGGTCGAGCTTCATTGTCTTGGGATAAAAGATTTGATCGGGCGACACAACCACATCAGCCCGGCTGGCGCCCCCGCGGGCTTCGGGCCCGTATGATTGCGTCTGTACCGCATTCTTGCCGTCGCCGACACCGATCGCCTGCGCAAGAATTACTCCGGCCAGAATCAATCCCTGGCCACCGGAACCGGAAAGACGAATTTCAAAACGATTGTCAGTCGCCTTTTTTATATGATCAGTACTCATTCGGCCGCCTCCTTTTTCGTCAGACGATCAATCAGCTTCTGATATTCCTCGGTAAATTCCGAGGCGTCGGTTTCATGGATCAAACCGGTTACGAATTTATCTGCAAGTTTCTCCGGCGGTAGTTTTTTGGCCGCCTGGATGGGCATGGCATGTTTTTTCATCCAGGAGATCATCGCCACCGAATCACCTTCTTTATTAAAGCGCCCATAATAAGTATGGCAGTTCGAAAATACATCAACAACCGCAAATCCCTTCTTGCTGATGGCCCCCTGGATCAGCTTTTCGAGCTGGACCACGTGATAAACCGTCCCTCGGGATACATATGACGCACCGGCACCCACAGCCAGGTTTACGACATCGAATTGCTTTTCATGGTTGCCGTATGGAGCCGTCGTCGCAAAAGCGCCACTGGGGGTGGTAGGCGCAGCCTGTCCCCCGGTCATACCGTAGATCTTGTTGTTTACCAAAATAACCGTCATATCTATATTTCTGCGCGAAGCATGGATAAAATGATTGCCGCCAATCGCCAGAGCATCACCGTCACCCGTAATCACAATCACTTTCATATGCGGCTTGGCTATTTTAACACCGGTAGCAAATGCGATCGCGCGACCGTGCGTCGTATGCAAAGTACAGAAATCCAGATAAACCGGCATCCGGCTGGAACAGCCGATGCCCGAAACAACCGCGATTTCATCCTTATCCAGACCCAGGTTGTGAATAGCTCGTATCAATGCGCCCATAATGATACCATTCCCGCATCCGGCACACCAGACATTAGGGAACTTTTTTTTCGGTCTCAGATATTCATGTGTAATTTCGGAATCATGGGATATTCGTTGCATTATTTCACCTCCCTTATTCTGTCAAGGATTTGCTGAGGCGTCATGACTTCACCATCGTACCGCTGGAGCGGGAAGACTTCCGTGTGTCGCGGAGCCACCCGCTGTACTTCACGAATCAGCTGTCCCATGTTCAATTCCGCCACAATGACCTTTCGGACACCCGTTAACATTTCCCGAAGTTTTTCATCCGGGAACGGCCAGATTGTCAGCGGACGAATGGAACCGACTTTGATTCGGCTCTGACGGGCAATCTGTATCGCCTGTTGAGCGGAGCGCCCTACCGTCCCATACGAAAAGACAGCAATATGCGCATCATCCATTTTGTATGTCTCAATCTTATAGATTTCATCAGCGAACCGCTCGATTTTGCGGCGCAATTTATTTAGCTTGGCCTTAATCTCGGCCGGTTTGGCGGTCGGAAAACCGTCTTCGTCATGTGTGAGTCCGGAGATATTGTACCGGTAACCTTCACCGAATGAAGCCATGGCACTGACCAGCGAAGGTGTAATCTCAAAATGTTTATACCAATCGCTGGGTACATCCGGCTTATGACGATCAATTACTTCCAGATCACCATCACCGGGCATAACCATCATTTCCCGCATATGACCCAGAACCTCATCGGAAAGAACCGTAACCGGCGTCCGAAAACGCTCCGCAAGATTAACGGCACGCACCGTTTCTTCAAAGCATTCCTTGACGGTTGACGGCGCAACGGCAATAGCGGTATTATCGCCGTGCGGCCCCCACCGCGTCTGCATCGTATCGGCCTGACCGATTTTTGTCGGCAGGCCGGTCGACGGGCCACCGCGCTGAACATTGATAATCACACAGGGCGTTTCGGTCATATAACCGAAACCGATATTTTCGACCATCAGCGAGTATCCCGGCCCAGAAGTAGCGGTCATTGCCTTAAGACCTGCGTTCGAGGCCCCTATCACGGCTGCGATGGAACCGATTTCATCCTCCATCTGGATAAATTTGCCTCCCAACTTGGGCAATTCCCGTGCCATGCCTTCGGCGATTTCCGTGGAAGGAGTAATCGGGTAGCCGGCGAAAAACCTTACCCCGGCATACAGCGCCCCATGCACGCACGCCTCATTACCCTGCAGCAGTCTGGTATTGGAATTATTATCCTTTTTCATCCTGCGCTCCTTCACTTGTAATTGGATGTTATGGCAAAATCCGGGCAGTGAAGCCAGCATATTGCACATTGTGTACATTCTTCCGGATGCGCGATAATCGGCTTGCCGTCGCGATCCGGTTCAAGAACCTTTTCGGGACAAAAAGCGATACATATATTGCACGCCTTGCACCAGTGAAGAAAAATATTAAGAGGCGGAGTTTTGCCGTCATAGACGTACTTCTCTTTTTTCTCTTTAATTTCTTTCTTCACCGGTTCGACCTTCGGCTCTTCCGTTTTATGTTCCGAAACCTCGGGTTTCGGATTATTATCAGTCATTGTCAATTCCTTTCGGAGACAAATATGTTAAATTACAAAACATCTTATTTTTTACGCCTTACTTTGATTTTCTTGCCGACAGATTTTGTTTTTGCCTTTCGGGTCGACTTTTTCGTTGACCTCTTCTCAATCTTCGAGCGCGCTTTTTTGGCTTTTTCGAGTTTCTCCTTCATTAAAGCCGGAAGCTCAGTCGGCGAGGCCGCGACCGGAATCCCGACCCTGTTTAAAGCTTCGATTTTATCTTTAGCCAAACCGGATCCGCCCGAGATAATCGCCCCGGCATGCCCCATACGTTTTCCGGGGGGCGCCATTCGACCGGCAATAAATCCGACAACCGGTTTGGTCATCTTTTTCCTGATAAATTCGGCCGCCTCTTCTTCGTCGTTGCCGCCGATTTCACCAATCATAACGACTCCTCTGGTCGCTTTGTCGGCTTCAAACAACTCCAGGGTATCGATAAAATTAGTGCCGATTATCTGATCACCGCCAATACCGATACACGTCGTCTGCCCGAGCCCGGCGCAGGTTAAAGCCCAGATAGCTTCATACGTCAGCGTTCCCGAACGCGAAACGACGCCGATCGGGCCTTTTAAGACAATATTACCTGGCATAATACCGACCTTGGATTGATCTGGTGATATAATCCCCGGGCAATTCGGCCCCACCAGCCGAACGCCTTTTTCTTTAACATAATAGTAAGCCTTCAGCATATCGTTGGCCGGAACACCCTCGGTGATACATACAATCAATGAAATGCCGGCATCGACCGCTTCATAGACAGCATCAACCGCAAAGGCCGGGGGAACATATATCACTGACGTATTCGCTTTGGTTTTTTTGACCGCCTCGGCCACCGTGTTGAAGACCGGGATACCATTCACCTTGGTTCCGCCTTTACCGGGTGTCACGCCGCCAACGACATCAGTCCCGTATTTTTTCATTTGCTCTGCATGGAAAGAACCGTCACGCCCGGTAATCCCCTGCACGATCACTTTCGTCTTTTTATTAATCAGAATGCTCATTATATCCTCCCCGCTTCGGCATATTCAAGTTCCGCCAGCTTAATAGCTTTTTTAACAACATCATCGAGAGTGTCGCCATATTCCAGGTTGGTCGATTTGAGGATCTTCTTCGCTTCTTTTTCATTGGTTCCCGTCAGCCGAACGACAATCGGAATTTCCGGTTTCAGTTCTTCGCAGGCCATAACGATTCCATTGGCAACATCATCGCAGCGGGTGATTCCGCCGAAAATATTTATCAAAATCGCGCGGACATTGGGTTCGCGCATGATAATACGCATCGCGGTAATCACTTTTTGCGGATTGGACGAACCACCAATATCGAGGAAGTTGGCCGGATCGCCGCCATAATGTTTGACCAGATCCATCGTTGCCATCGCCAATCCCGCGCCGTTAACACAGCAACCGATATTGCCGCTTAATTTAACGAATGATAAGTCACCTTCGCGGGCTTCCACTTCGGCCGGTTCCTCGGATTCGATATCCCGCATGGCGGCGATATCTTTCTGCCGGAAAAGGCCATTGTCGTCGATATTGATTTTTGCGTCAAGTGCAATGACTTTACCGTCCGGAGTCGTGATCAGCGGATTTATCTCTACCAACGAAGCGTCTATCTTCCAGTAAATTTCGTACAATTTCATAATGATATTAGCTGCCTGTCGAATCAGCCCGATGTCTTTATAAAGCTCTGAGGCCAAATCCCGCGCCTGATAAGCTCGCAATCCGTGAATCGGATCCACCGCCAGCTTAAAAATTTTCTCCGGCGTCTCGGCGGCCACTTCCTCGATATCGATACCGCCCGCCGGGGAGACCATTATCACCGGTGCTTTCGATGCCCGATCGATAACAATACCGACGTACGCCTCGGTCAAAATATCCAGCGCCTCGGTAATCAGCACCTTGTTGACTTTCAGGTCCTTCAGGTCCATGCCCAGAATTTTCTGGGCCCATACCCGCGCCGCCTCCACATTCTCGGCATATTTAATACCACCGGCCTTACCGCGCCCGCCGACATGCACCTGTGCTTTGATCATAACAGGTTTACCGAACGATTCGGCGATTTCGACCACTTCGGCCGTCGTTGTGGCGACCTGTCCTTCAGGTACCGGTATACCGGCCCCGGCAAAAATTTCTTTTGCCTGATACTCATGTATCTTCATTTAGCCGTCTCCAGATGTTTATCCATTAAAAACACTATTATTTCCCGCTTTTATTTTTTGCCAAAAATATTCCGGCGTACTCTATCAGTTTTTCCCGAGTATTATCTTCCGGTTCATCCAAAACCTTTTCCATCAGATAATCGAGAACCTTTCCGATTTTCGGGGATTGCTCTACATAAAAAATCTCCATAATATCGCGGCCGTTTATCGCCAGATCCTTAACGCTGAACGGCGGTTTTCTTTCGAGCTCCTCACGGATATTGTTTTCGAACTGATCGACATCGTCGGTCGTTCCCCCCATCCCCTGCGCCTTAACATCGGCCCGCCTTAAATCGAGCAGGTCGAATATTAAATCCTGACCGACCCTCTTAATCAGACGCCGTA
>Ga0315537_1000729_pt1 | contig 26267 bp, 25 predicted proteins | sample SalMarSW160270MG_FD_203091 | JGI IMG/M metagenome (GOLD analysis project Ga0315537, IMG submission 203091) | Salt marsh sediment microbial communities from the Plum Island Ecosystem LTER, Massachusetts, United States - Salt Marsh Sediment SW1602-70 ...
CTATGAACCCCGTCAGGTCCGGAAGGAAGCAGCGGTAAATGGCATTTTCCAGTGTGACATAGAGTTGCCTGGCTGGAGCTAGCTGGCAGAGATGGCTTGCCGGTTCAGGAATCGAGAGCAGGTGCACGGCTCTTACAGAAATTTTATAGAACACGGATATGGCAATAAGTAAGTGGGAAAGTGCCTCTCTCCAATTTTTGGATAGGCTGTCACTTTGGTATCGGCAATTACTTCGCCAATTCGGCGTCAAGCCCAAAAAAAGCCTGGGACAGCATTTCCTTATAGATGAAGCTGTATTAGAGCGTATTCTGTCTGCCGCCGAACTCAGCCCCGGGGACATTGTAGTCGAGGTAGGTCCGGGCCTGGGTACATTAACCGAGGGGTTAGCCAAACGAGGAGCCAAGGTCATTGCTGTTGAGCTTGATTCCAAATTAGTTCCCTTACTGAAAAAGCGATTATCCGACTTTCCTGATGTCAAAATTATCAATGCCGATATACTTAAGGTTAATATCCGGCAGCTTCTACAAACTAATTTAACTACCTCCGAACTTTTTCGAGGTTATAAAGTTATAGCTAATATTCCTTATTACATTACTTCACCGGTATTGCGCCATTTTTTCGAGGCACAGCCCTGGCCCGCAAGGATGGTGGTAATGGTGCAGAAGGAAGTGGGTGAAGCTATTGCTGCTGCCCCTGGTAAAATGAGCTTGCTCAGTGTTCGGGTCCAGTTTTATAGCAAGCCTACTATTATATCCTATGTACCGGCGGCAAGTTTTTATCCCCCGCCGAAAGTGGATTCAGTTATTTTACGTCTGGATGTTTACTCCGAGCCGCCTATCGGGGTAGCCGATGCCGCCGGTTTTTTCGATATAGTTATGCATGGTTTCAGCTCCCCTCGTAAGCAGCTTCATAATTCTCTGGCTCACTCTTTAGAGATGCCGCCCGACCAGGTTTCTATATTCCTGGAGAAGGCTGGAATAGACGGTAAAAGGCGAGCTGAAACTCTTACCCTGGAGGAGTGGAGGGAGCTATGGAAGGTCTTTGCTCCCTTGACAAAAAGATTATAATTTTGACTGTTTATGCCCCGGCCAAAATAAACCTTGTCCTCGAAGTACTGGGCAAGAATAACGATTATCACCGAATCTCCAGTATTATTCAGTCGATAGACTTATGTGACGTCCTCAATTTTCAGTTAGACGATGAAATAGGCTTTGAATGTGATGCCCCCGACTTAAAGAGCGATAACCTGGTAACGCGGGCGGCCACTCTGCTTAAGGAAAGCACGAAGTGTAGTCTGGGGGCACGAATCGAACTTCATAAACATATACCCTGGGGTGTGGGGTTGGGGGGTGGCAGCAGCGACGCCGCTGCCACCCTCTTAGCTCTAAATGAGCTCTGGGGGTTGGGGTTGTCGCTTTCCGAACTGGTCCATTTGGCATCTAAGCTGGGCTCGGATGTTCCCTTCTTTATCCATAGTGGCACGGCTTTGGTTGAAGGAGAAGGGGAAAAGGTAACCCCGCTGCCATCCTTGCCTTCGACCTGCTTTGTGTTGCTGGTGCCGCTATTACCTAAAATCCCGGGCAAAACAAAGCAAATGTATAATAATTTAGACGCTGCTTATTTCACCGGAGGCCAGTTTGTTCAGGCAGCCATGTCATCCTTGAAGCAGGGGAAAGCGATTGACCCTGGTCTCATGTTTAATGTCTTCGAAAAGGTAGCCTTTGATTTCTTCCCCGGTCTGGACAGATGTCGGAAGATTCTGGAAGAAGCCGGAGCCCCGGGAGTTTGTCTCGCTGGCTCAGGGCCATGTCTTTTTACTTTTTTCTCGGGGAAGGAAAAAGCCGATGAGCTTTTTTCACGCCTGGGAAAGCAGGGATTGGAGTGTTACCTGGCATCTTCTTTTCCACATACAGATGTGGCGACGGGTCTTTAGACCCGCAAGGGCATTTAATGGCATTGGGAAAACTGAAGCAAAATAGATGGCTTAGATTAGTGCTTTACCTCGTCATCCTCGCCGGTCTTAGTTTCGGCTTTGCCTATTTGATTCAATACCTGATGGCTTATTTCAATATCCCGATAGACAAACTTGCCTACACAGCTTATTTACTTGTCTTCGGAGTCACGCTGCTATCTAACATGGGCATCTTCGTTCCGGTATACATACATGTTTCCATAATGATAGCAGCAGCACAATACTGGAATCCTGTTCTTGTGGCTTTGACAGCCAGCGTAGCTGGGGCCCTGGGGGAAATAACCGGTTACTATGCCGGCTACTGGGGAAAAAGAATCGCACAACTCGAGAATATACCGGGATATAAAAGGCTTGTAGGCTGGATGGAGCGATATGGTCCCTGGGGCATTTTCCTCATCTCTCTTCAACCTATATTGCCATTTGACGTAGCCGGACTTCTGGCCGGAGCCTCTAAAATGCCGTTATGGAAGTTTCTCCTGCCTTGCTGGGCAGGGAGATTTCCCAAGTATCTTTTGGCCTGCTACGTTGGCCCGGCGGTCTTGAGTATTCTTCCCTTCCCATCACTATAACTTCCGTGATAAAGAGAGGGCTAGTTTTTTTTCATCTGCCCTGGTTCTAACCTCTCCATCCAGTTTTGCCTTATGCAGTGCCTGGAGGACCTTTCCCATCTCCGGTCCGGCGGAGATACCCAGTCTTTTTAGCTCTTCCCCGTCGAGGGAAGTCCTTACGTAGCGCAGTTTTGTGAGATATAGCTGGAGATAGCGCTGTGCCATTGAAGGCTCTGAAGCTATGGCGTTTGCCTGTATCGCCAGGGGCTCATATTCCCGGAGCAGATAATAAGTCTCACTGGGTTTCAGGGGGGACGTGTCCAGGAGTGGAAGCCTGGTCTTGAGGCGGAGCGTATCGCGTATGGCTCGGGACAATTTTGCCGGTATGTTAAGACGGGCGAGAAATTGCTCGATGCCCGTTTCGCTAAGTGAGTAAATAAGAAGACAGAAATAAAGCGAGGGCAATTGGGTGGGCTTCTTTAGATGGCGTGCCTCGTCGAATTTCTTAACTATCCAGCCATCGCCTTTGAGGAAGGGGCTTATTCTTGGCAGCACTTCCAGCTCGGCAAGCCGGTTGATAACAAATTCCGGCTGTTTTTCCTTAAAAATTAGTTCTAGCTCGTGCCTGATTCGGTCTCCGCTTATCGTATCCAGCATAGGAATATCCTGTTTAAGTAGCTGAGCAGTTTGTGTTTCCAGTTCAAAACATAGCCGTCGTTCATAACGCACGGCCCGTAAAATTCTGGTAGCATCGTCCCTGAAGCTTTCGGGATGCAGAATACGAATAAGACGGTGCTCCAGGTCGTTTTTACCTTGATAGGGGTCGAGCAGTTCCCCATAATCGTTTGCCGCCAGGGATATAGCCATAGCATTGACGGAGAAATCTCTGCGGACGAGGTCATCCTCGAGGGTGCCCGGGGTAACCGTGGGTAGTGCCCCCGGTTTGGCATAGGTTTCCTTTCGCGCTGTCGCCAGGTCCAGGGTGGAATTCTCATATCTGAGCTTGGCGGTGCCGAAGCGTTGATGGGCAAGCAGCTTCGCCTGACTGGTTTCCGCCACTTGTTGAGCCAGCTTCACCGCATCGCCCTCGACTACCAGGTCCAGGTCGAAGTTGGGATAACCTAAAAGCAGGTCTCGTACCACACCACCGACGAGATATACCCTCTGCCCCTGCCTGGCAGCCTGTCCGCTGATATCCCTGACTAGCTCCAGGAGTTGCCGGGGGAGATATTGCTCTATTTGCCGGGCTAAATTCATTGCATCAGTATTATATCAGCACTTCCGTTGCAATCGTATAACGTGATTCCCATAACCATAGTTAAAATATATAATTAAAAACACCAGAAGCATGGAAGCTAAAAGCCAGGAAGGGCACAGGAAAAGACTGCGGGAAAGGTTCAATCAATCGGGGCTGGCAGGGTTCCTCGACTATGAAGTTGTGGAACTGCTGCTGACACTGGGGACGCCTCGCAGTGATTGTAAACCGCAGGCCAAAGAAGCCATAAATAGGTTCAAGACCCTGAGAGGCGTTCTGGAGGCTCCTCCTGAAGAATTACAAAAGATTAAAGGCATAGGCCCGACCCACATCTTTGTCATCAAATTCATGCAGGCGATAGCCAGGGAGTTTCTCAAGGAGCAAGTCCTCGATAAACCATACTGCCGGTCCTCCAGGGAGGTCTTCGATTACTTGTATCATTCTATGCGAGACCTGAAAAAAGAAGTCTTCAAAGTTATGTTCCTTGATTCCCAGAATCGAGTTGTCGAGATTGAAGACCTTTTCGAAGGCACATTGAACGCCAGTGCTATTTATCCCCGGGAGATTATCCAGGGCGCTGTCAAACATAATGCTGCAGCCTTAATCTTTGTCCACAACCACCCGGCCGGGAATCCTCAACCCAGCGATAACGATAAACAAATAACCCAGGATTTAGTCTTCGCCGCAAATATTATGCAGATTAAGGTTCTTGACCATATCATAATAGGCGAGAACAGATACTTCAGCTTTGCCGATGCCGGGCTGATCGAGGCATATAACTCGGACTTCTTAAGCCTTAAGGAAGGAAAACTCCGCTGAGGCAAGCACGGCGAAGCTATAGTTGATTGTATAAACCATAATCCTCTCGTCCCTGTCGGGAGAGGATTGACACAGGGAGCAATTTTGGCATAATGTTAACATAGGAAAAATCAACATTTGAAAGTACAATCGGCATGGCTGCAAATTTAATGTAATTGCAGCACCTATTGAAGTTAATTTGTCGCATGTATAGTGAATTGGGGAATGGCTGATTTCAAGCGGGGCATCAAAGCTGGCATAATCGTCGGAATCGTTTACTTGGCTATCTCTGCGATACTAGGAGCGATTTATTACGATAATATTTGGTCCACTCCGCACTTCCTGTACGGAACCGGACTCACCCTATTCACATGGAGGTCGTTAACGGATCCCTCATTTGTGAGCTCCTTGCTCTATCAATATGTAGTCCGCGGAATCGTATTCGGGGCGGTTTTCGCAGCCCTGTACGGTTTCCTCCCCGGTACTGCCAGCGTTAAAAAGGGAGTGGTGCTCTCGGCATTCATCTGGATACTCAGTACAGTTGGGTTTATTTACATAACCCCTGGATGGCCTACCGGTGGCGACAGTTTTTGGACTTATTGTGGTGGTGGAGCGGTTGTCCTGTCATCGATTTGGCCGGCATTGGTGGGCATTATGTCTGCTCTGGTCTTTGGCGTATTGACCGGCTTCCTGTGGGATAGGTTTCGGGGGAAAGAATTGGCAGAGGAAAGAAAGGGGAGGCCGGTATTGCTGCTCAGCTTCATTGTGGGAGAGACAATTTGGGTGGTATTGGCCGTGATGTTCCTTATAGCTGTGGTTACTAGCGGGGTTCCTGCAATAGGGCCTGATTTTTGGTGGATGGACCTACTTGCTACGTCGGTTGTCTTCCTCGGACTCCCCGGCTGGGTTCTCACCTTCGTCGGTTGGGGGAAGACGAAAAGGGGCGAATCCGGGCTTAAATGGGGTGTGGCTGGAGGGGTGCTTATGGCACTGACCGGTCTTATGCTGCTTCCTGGCGTCCTCGCCATTATCGGCGGAGTGTTCAGCGGGCGCGAACCCGCCACCGAGCCTGACGCTGGCGAAATTGGGCAATAGGGAAAAAGAGCTTAAGCCCGAGCGGAATCGAATTTATCCCTTAGCGCTTAAAGGCGACTGGAAAACTGCACAATTCGTCAACTTGTGTCGTTGAAACAGGGTAGAATGGTTGAAGATGAGCTTGACCCGTGGACATAGGAATGGGGTTGACAGGTTTCCCAATGAGGATATAATCTATCATATAAGACGTAAGGACTCTGCAATGACAAGGTCGTCACCGCTTACAGAAATACTCTAGCTTGGTGAAGGGCTAATGATTTTTCCTCTGCATCTCTCGCTAGGTCTGGCCAGATACATAATAGCCAACAGGTTGTGGCCAAGCAAAAAGATACCTATGGTCTTACTACTCGAGCCCACGCTACGTTGTAACCTGAATTGTGTCGGATGTGCTCGCAACAAGGAGAGTGAAAAGGACCGGATGTTGACTGAGGGAGAGTGTCTTGAGGCTGTCGAAAAGACTCGAGCGCCTGTTATCTGTGTCTCCGGAGGTGAACCGCTGCTCCATCCTGAAATCGCTAGCATAGTGAACCGGATAGTTCGGAAGAGGCGCTTCCTATATCTGCCTACCAATGGGCTATTACTGGAAAGCTTTTTGAATAAGGTAAAGCCAAGTCCTTACTTAAATTTTATCGTCCACTTCGACGGTCTGGATGAAATCCACGATAGAATGGTTGGCCGTGATGGGACTTTTAATAGCGCTGTTGAGGCGGTAAGAGCCGCCAAGAAGGCAGGCTTTCAGGTCTACACCAATACCACAATTTACAGGGATACCGACCTTGGAGAAGTGGAGCGGTTATTTACTTTTCTCACCGAGCTAGATGTTAAAGGCATTATGATGGTCGGGGGCTCTCCTTTTAATGGAGATACGAATGATATCTATCTCTCCAGGGATGAAGCTAGGGTGGTGTTCCGGCGCTTATACGAATTTCGTGACAGGTTTAAGTACTATAGCAATCCCGTGTACCTGAAATTCCTGACCGGGGAGAGAGAGCTTCAATGTACTCCCTGGGCTTGTCCCACCCTTAGTCCATTTGGTTGGCGGCAGCCCTGTTACGCACTTACTGACCGATACTGCGAGACCTATTCCGAATTGGTAACGCAAACAGATTGGGAAAGGTATGGTATAGGTAAGGATCCACGCTGCTCCAAATGCATGTTTCATAACCCCTTTGAGACGAGTGCCACCCTTGAGGTGGGAAGAAGCCTGTCGACATTCTGGGAACTCCTCCGTTGGAATCTATCCCGTTAAAGAACAAGGTGAGAAGGTTTCTCCCCATTTTGGACAACGGCAATCCTTAATGTAAAAAGAAGGGTGTGAGGGGTCAAGGAGGTGGGAAATGGCTGATTTCAAGCGAGGGATCAAGGCTGGTGTGGCTGTTGCAGCCGTCTACATAGTTATCTCCGTGATAATTGCAGCGATTGCCCTAGAGTTTTTGGACATCACGGATATATACGCAGTCGGACTCACCCCATTCGTATTCGCGGTTGAGTCATTCGTGGTTTCCTTGCTCGTTAACCATGTACTCCGCGGAATCATATTCGGAGCGGTTTTCGCGGCCCTGTACAATTTCCTCCCCGGCACCAAGAGCGTTATTAAAGGAGTGGTGCTCTCGTCGTTCCTCTGGATAGTCGCTGTAGTTGAAGTTATTTACAGAACTCTTGGATGGCACATGGATGAAACGGTAGTTGGTGGAGCTTATTATTATAGTGGAACATTTACCCTGTCATCGGTTGGCCTGGCATTGGCTGGCATTATATCCGCCCTGGTTTTTGGCGCACTGACCGGCTTCCTGTGGGATAGGTTTCGGGGGAAGGAATTGACAGAAGAAAGAAGGGGGAGGCCGGTATTGCTGGTCAGCTTCATTCTGGGGGGAGTAATGTGGGCACTTCTTGCCACAGGCTTCATCATAGGTGTGGTTATTGAAGGGGCTCCTCTAATAGAGCCTGGGCCTTTCTGGTGGTATAACATGCTTGCTGTGTTGGTTGTCTTTCTCGGACTCCCCGGCTGGGTTCTCACCCTCGTCGGTTGGAGAAAGACGAAAAGGGGCGAATCCGGGCTTAAATGGGGTGTGGCTGGAGGGGTAATGATGGCACTGACCGGGTTTATGCTGCTTCCCGGGGTCCTTGCCATTATTGGCGGAGTGCTCAGCGGGCGCAAACCCGCCATCGAGTCCATCGCTGCCGAAGTTGGGCAATAGGGGAAGAGAACTTAAGCCTGAGCGGCATTGAATTTATCCCGTAGCGCTTAAAGGCGACTGGGAAACTGCACAATTCGTCGGAATGTTAAGCGAGACAAGACAAAAAAGACCGGTAGCGAAAATCGTTTGCTTAGAGCGCCAGTTGCCAAAGTAACAGTATTACCTGTCAAGTCCCCGTTGATGCGGAGCTTGGCATCGAAGGATCATATTCTACCCTCGCCCACCGTTCTTACCAGGGTTATTTGTAGCCGCTGTTGCAGTTTTGGCGGCCAGTAATCTTGCTTTTCGCCTATTAGTCCAAACAAATAAGGCAGTGACTCCGATTCCAATCAATACGGATACGGCTAAAACAATAGCTGTTGGCACGGGGAAGTTAGGTGCGATGAGTTTATCTTCAAATATCATTCTCGTGCCGGCGAAAATGATAACTGCGGCACCCACAAAGATTAGCCACTTGAATTTGTCAATCAGCAGCGATACTGCCCCACCAGCAACCATGAGCAGGGGCATACTTATGAGCAACCCGATAATGATCAGGGTAACCTCGCCGTGAGCAGTGCCGGCAATCGCAATCACATTATCCAGGCTCATCATAAGGTCGGCCATCAGAATTAAAATTATGGCCTGGCGAAAGTTCTTGGCTTGTTTTGCCTTCTTCTCTTGCTCATTCCCAGCCTCGCTTACATTCATCCGTAAGAGCTTCCATGCTATCCAGAAAAGCACACAGCCGCCAATCGCTGAAACTAATGGTATGCGCATCAGTAAAGTAGCAATGGCGCATAAGGTTATACGTAATACTATGGCTAATCCTCCTCCAAAGACAATGGCCCACTTTCTCCTCTCTCGGGGGAGAGAAGCTGCCGCCATACCAATAACGATAGCGTTATCTCCGCTCAAAGCCAAGTCAATAATAGTAATGGTAAGAAAGCGAAGTATAAAGTCCGACGTCCAGTGGAACTCAAACGCACCAAACATTTAGGTTATCCTTTCCTCTTTCAGTTCGTTAGTCCCTATTGAGCCAGCCGCATCTGAATTTCAGCTTGGCCCAGACTATTACGGCTCCAGTCATAGGAGAGAGGCGCTTCCGAGACTTCCGGCTTATACCAGTATTCTGTTTCCAGGGCATGCTCTCCATTTCATTGATGAAGCTTTGAAACTTAGTAATACTAATCGCTCCACCAGGCTACTACCCTTTCTATCGAGTTCCCTGCACAACGGCGGCGCGAAAGCCTGACTTATCCAATGGTAATATCAGCCTTCTTGCTAATATCCAGTCCGCCGGGAATATCCAGTTTAGCCAAAAGGTACCACTTGATTCGTTGAAACGGAATTGCGCCCGTCATCGCTGCCGCTGCTTGTGCGACCTTCAGCACCTGGCCCAGCTTGCCCTCCACCTCTGATATCTGTGGTCCCATACCCAGAGTGTCTGCCGGTATCTTTATCTCAAAGCGATATTCTCGCCCCTGGCTGTATTCCTTTTCGCCATCTAGCTGCTGCTTGAAGTCATAGATACGCACGGTCTTCGTAGTCGTTGACATTGACATCCCCCCGCCGGCCATCGGGCCTCCAACGCCTGTAGTTGTCTGTGTGGTCTTGTGTTCCCCGATGAGGGATATGCTCACCTCCCTGGCTTTCACCGGCTTCTTTAGTGTCAAGGAAACATCGCCGGAAATAATATCCCCCGGAGCATAGTGGCTCTTTTGAATTGCGATATCAATTTTCCCTTTGCCAAACATGGTTATTCCTCCTTCGGTTGGTTTCTAAGTTGCCCGGATTTATCTGCACTCAGGATCAACTATAACTAATATACTAAGCCAACTATATTTCTTCAATTCTTATTCTATTTTACTCCCACTTGAAGAGTTTTACTGCAAGGATTGAGCATACAGCCAGCCAGCCCAGCATGACCGGTAACTCGTGCCAGACCTCATTGAACCCTGCTCCCTGCATGACTATCATTCTTAGAGCGTTGTTCAAGTGCAGAGCTGGTAGGGCTTCACACAACGGGCGGAGGAACGTCGGTATTTGATCAAGAGGCCAGAAGCATCCTCCCAGGAACATAAAAGGAAAGAGTACCGCCATACCCAGCGTCATCATGCTGTTAGTATTTTTAACCAGAGTGGTCAGAACAAAGCCGAGAGTGACAAAAGTAAGTGCGCCTATGGTCAGAACAAACCAGAACAGAAAGTAGTTTCCGCCGACATGGGCTTTAAAGAGGTTGACCCCGATGGCAATCAACAACGCAGTACTGGCCAGTACTACCAGGTAACGGACAAATATATCCCCGATTAAAAGAGTCTGCCTTTTTAACGGGGTGAGAGAAAGACGCCGGTAGACGCCCTTTTCCCTCTCGTTTACGATCTTGATGGCATTGTTGTTCATGGAAGCCATCATTAACGCCATTACAATGATACCCGGCAATAAGTAATTTATGGCGGAGGTTCCCGACCAGTTCTCTCCGCTAAATACAGCACCGAAGATGAGAATCATAATTACCGGGAAGGCTAGAGTTAAAAACACGTTTTGCCTTCCTCTCAAAAACAGTTTGGTTTCCAGCTTGATTTGCCCCGCTAAAGTAGCCATCTTCCGTCTCCTTTTATTCTTAACTCTCTAAGTTTTGTTTTTATTCCCTGAGTTTTCTTCCTGTTAGCTCGAGGAATACGTCTTCAAGAGTTACTTCTCTCACTGAGATGTTTTTCAGGCTTAGCTTGTTTTGCTCACGGAGATGCACAATATCGGTAAGCAGTGATAAAGCTTCCCGGGTATGCAGGATAAATTTCTCACCGTCCTGGGTTACTTTGTCTACCTTCGGGAGTTTCTCAAAGAATTCCTTGTTCATCCCGTTTGGCGAGAAGATCTCCACTGCCGAATCCATGTTTTGCTTAGAAATTAAATTAGCCGGGGTATCCAGCGCAATGACTTGCCCGTGGTCTATAATTCCCACTCGCTCACAGAGTTGTTCCGCCTCTTCCATATAGTGGGTACTCAGGATTATCGTTTTCCCTTTTCGGCTTAGTCCTTCGATAATCTCCCAAATGTTTCTCCGGGCTTGTGGGTCGAGACCGGTGGTCGGCTCATCCAGAAAAAGGACCCGGGGCTCGTTGACCAGTGCCAGGGCCAGAGCCAGGCGCTGCTTCTGTCCTCCGGATAGGGAATCGACAAAACTATTTCTTTTTTCGTTCAAGGATACCTCTTCCAAAACCTCGTCCGCCGGTCGGGATTTACGATAGTAACCACCGAAAAGCTCGATTACCTCACCGACTTTGATCTTGTCATAGATAGAGGTGCTCTGGAGTTGAACGCCGATAATCTCTTTTACGTCAGCGGCTCTCTTTGTTACGTCGATGCCGCATAACTGGATTGAGCCCCCGTCCGGCTTCCGCAAACCCTCGATCATTTCAAGGGTGGTGGTTTTCCCGGCCCCGTTGGGTCCCAAGAGTCCGAAAATTTCACCCTCCTCTATGGTGAAACTGACTTTGTTCACCGCCATCAAATCACCATATCTTTTGGTCAACTCTCTTACCTTTACCGCAATATCCATCTGCCTCCTCCTTTTTTATTCGAGAAATATTTATCTCCTGTTCCAGGTGTGATTCTTCCCTGGCGTCCAGTCCTTAGCCTTTAATCGTATTATCATTGCGATATACGACATTTATGTATTGACAATTATGTCGTATCTATTATAGAATATTGGCAGGATTTGTCAAGCGGTCTTAAAGGGGTTTTTCTATGAAAGAAATGAAGGACTGGAATTTTATCACCAATCATGGACTGGTGCTCCTCTATATTTCACAACATCCTCAGTGCACAACGCGGGAGATGGCTTCTACCATCAAGGCTACCGAAAGGACTGTACATAGAGTTCTTGTAGATTTGGAAAAAGAAGGCTATATAACCCGGCAAAGGACCGGCAAGGGTAACATTTACCAGATTAATCGTGGGTATGGATTGAAACATGAACTCACCATGGATTCGGTAGTTGGTGATTTGCTAGACCTATTGAGCCTCAAAAGGAGACGTAAACGCCGGCTGGATTCCCGCCCTCGCCGCATGGAGGGGTGATTAAGGACTTAAGCCTGAGCGGAATTCAATCTTATCCCTTAGCGCTTAAAGGCGACCGGAAAACTGCGCAAATCGCTACTTTGTTACTATTGGACAAATATTGGCATCACTGTTCCATTGTAGGTATACCTATATTGACGGAAAAGGCTATGCTTTTTCGAGGGCATAGCCATGTCTTTGGATGGGTAGATTGAACAGAGTTGAACTCTTAGTGAAACACATTTGACTTGCTTTGTAACATTTTCGAGCCTGCATCGGACTACTCTGCTTTGTTGCGAAACATCAGGGCGCCGAAGGTTATTCCGGCTGCAGCCCAAGCAAGCAATACCAAGAGACATATCCGTAGATCGGACCAAACGTACCCCTGGAGAACCAGGTCGCGGACGCCGCCGACGGCATAGTCAACCGGATTGAAGTGTCTCAGCGTATTCAACCATGCCGGCAGAAGTTGCGCCGGCATCATGGCCGATGAGAGAAACACCGAGGGCAAAGCAATAAAGTTAATCACAGCGATGAGCGGCTCTTGTCTCCTTAGGAGCAAAGCCAGACCATTTGATATAGCGGCCAGGCCGAGTCCAAGCAGTGAAATGATGACTATTGAAAGCAAGACGCCGGGAACTCCGGTTGTTATTTTCACACCCATGATGACAGCAATGATAAATATCAATAGCGCCTGGATAACCAGCATTACCATTGCTGATATCACTCGACCGATAATGATTGAGGGGCGTGTGACCGGGGTCGCCAGCATTTTTGACAGTATGCCCATATCGATATCTTGAAGCATACCCATGCCCGCCCAGGCCGAACCGAAAATAACGGTCATCACCACCACACCCGGCGCAAAAAACTGCAGATAGCTTGCTGTTCCTAACTGAGGAAGCTGTGAGAGAGACCGGAAAATCTGGGTGAACAAAAGGAGCCACACAATAGGCTGAAAGAGACTCAAGAAGATCCAGACAGGCATCCGAAAGCGCGCCCTGAGATCACGCATAGTCTGGTAGTAGACGTCAGATAAAATGTCCATCTTCATCTCCTTGACCGCCTGCGGGCGGCCTCGGTATAGGTGGTAGGAGCCCCTTCCTGGGGACGTATGTTGCGGCCGGTATATTTCAGAAAAACGTCATTCAGAGACGGGCGAGAGACTGATAGTGTTTGAACCTGTATGCCCTCACTGTCGAGGATACGCATAATATTCGGTGCCGCCGACTCGCCATTCTGCACGTACACCGCCAAGGTCGTATCGGCTTCCTGCATACTGATCACGAACGGTTTGCCCGATAATACTGATTTGGTGCGCCGGAGAAACTCCTGGCATTCTGCAATCTTAACGACACACGGAGAGAGAGTCACCACATCCCCACCTATGGATCGTTTCAGTTCATCCGGTGTACCGCTCGTTATGATCTTGCCCATATCTATTATGGCTAATCTATCGGCCAACTGGTCGGCTTCTTCCATGTAGTGCGTGGTCAGGAATATAGTGACATCCATAGACTTAGCCAGCTTACGAATGTAGTCCCAAATGCGGGCTCTGGTCTGCGGGTCAAGGCCAACCGTAGGCTCATCAAGGAATATGATTTTTGGCTGGTGGATGAGACCCATGGCAATGTCGAGACGCTTACGCATACCTCCAGAATAGCTGGATACCATCTTGTCTTCGTATCCCGTCAAATCCACTAATTCAAATATCTCTTTGATCCTTTGTTTGATTGTTTTATTGTCAAGCCTATAGAAGTGACCGTAAAGTGTCAGGTTCTCTCTTCCTGTCGCATGCTCATCGACACCAACGTCTTGAGCAACGTAGCCGATATTCCTACGGACCTCGGCTGGGCTCGTTAACACATCGAATCCAGCAACTGTGGCTGTGCCGGAAGTTGGCCTCAGAAGGGTGTTCAATATTTTGATGGTGGTGGTCTTGCCGGCGCCATTTGGACCGAGAAACCCGAAGATTTCTCCTTCTCTTACTTCGAAATCGATAGCGTCGACAGCTTTGACATCACCGGGAAAGACCTTAGTTAAAGCCGTGGCTTGGATAATATTTATTATGGTTCACCTCCTCACTATCGGTCTATTTTGCTGTCTGTCAGCAGCCGGGCTCATCGGGATGCCTGAAACAACTTCGTCTCTCTTTTTGCTATTATGCGATAAGTTTACAGTTTGGTTAATGAAAAAGTCATAAAATTGCAGGCAAAAATATTACAAAACAATGAAATCATAGGCATCTAAAGGGAAAAGGTCCTCCTGCCCAACTATAAACTGAGAACAGCGAGCATGATTACAGCGCCGAATGCCACGCCTTGTATATACGTGCTGATGACCTAGAGGAAACAGTCTGGAGTCAGACTCGAGAAGTGTTGAGCAATCCAGACAGCATATTAGACAGATTTGCCGAGACAAGTGACAAGGCAAGCCTGAATTCACTGAACACAGGGATTAGGGGATTGGAAAATACTCTGCAAAATTATGAGAGGCGCCGGAGTAATCTACTCGAAGCTATGAATTAGGAGAGTTCGCACAGGATGAAATTCTAGACCGCTTGAATAACATAAAGAGCCTCCGCCATTACTGGCTGGGATGCAGGAGCGGGTGCAGTTGCTTGGCGGCAGTTTAAAGCTGGAGTCCAAGCCGGGTAAAGGCACCAAAATATTTGTCGAAGCCCCGGTTTAACCTGGGAATTCAATCTTAGCCCTTAGCGCTTAAAAGCGGCGCGAAGACTGCACAATCCGTCATAAAGTTCATTAACTGAGGTTTACTGACATAGGTTACTATGGTCTAGCATTAATAGTAAATGATGCAAAGTTAGGAGAACCTCAACTCTAGCTTACCCAATGACTTTAGTAGGTTGACCACATGTTGCGTAGTATCAAAATCTATTTGCCAGAGATCTTTCACACCACTGGTATATTGCGTGGGATTGAAGGATTTTGGAGTACTAAACCACAGTTCGACATCTTGCCTAACCGTGCAGAATAAGCCTATACCCACATTCTGAAATTTGCTTCCGTGGGGAGCAATAACCATATGGTAGTCATCTTGATATTCCTCGTAGAGTTGCTCCAGTGAAGCATAGGTTTCAACGTAACCAAATGTTGTAATCTCGCAGGTTCTTTCATTGCTAGATAAGAGATTAATATCACGCATGGCTTGTATACGCCATTGGTTCTTGACCGCATGAGGAATACCTATAACCCAGATTATTCTAGCCGGCTGCAATGTTGATATTATAGTCCTGGTTCGCTCCGGCTTAAATGTTGGAAAAGCCACAAGCAAGATGGGCAATTCATCTACGTTAAGCCCCGCGTACAAAGGTGACCCGCCGGCTGCAAGGATACCTCTAGATATACCCTTTCCGTCTACTGTCCAATCTTCGGGAGACTCTCGAAGTTCCTTCCGGGTCGGATGATAGGTATTAGCCTCAGTGTAAAATATTCGCAGGTGTATATCCCGTTCCAGCAGCATTCTTAGCGCTGATAAAACCATTTTACTTGAACAAGCGCTAATATCAAACGTCACAGATGGTACCTCTCTACCATCGCAAGGCAGAATTGAACTGAGAATGCCGTCAAATCTAGCTGCAAAGTCCTCGTCCTCATATAGGATCTCTCGAGGTTTATTCGAAATCAGGGTTAGGGCACGCGTTATCGCTGGCCTGTTTACAGTATTATCTTTCTTATTGGTCGCATGTTCCAGGATCAGGCTATGCTCAGCTCTATAGTTACTTGTCTCAGCAAGCTGTGAAGGAATTGTCAAGGCGCGGTCTTCAAAACCACACGCGCAAATGAACAATTGATCACTGTCTTTGCCACTTAGTTGCTGAGGCTCCAGACGTTTGATTTCAGGAAGCTGTCCAACGATTTCTGCAAGTTCGATCTCCTTTAGTAACATTATTTCTCCCCTAGTTCAAGAAGCTCAAACATTGGTAGCTGCTCTAGATTCCTTTCCAACGAGATTTTCTTACCGAGCTTCTTGGCAATAAATCGCTCGCAAAATTCGCGAGGTGAATCAATTAAGAATCGAAATTGCTCACGAGTCAGCCCCATCGGTTCGCTATGGGTGAGGGTTGTCTTAAAAGCAGGACAGTACGCACGTCGTAATTGCAGGCGCTGGGCAAGCACCCCACGTCTAGACCGGCCTTTTGAAAGTTCAATAAATATTGCGCGACGGAGACATTCTTCTACAATTCGTTTCGGAACCCCAGATAGTTTCGGTAAGTTTGGATCTTGATCAACCTCGATTCTTATCATCTCATAGGGGTCCAATTTGCCTTCAGTTCTACTTCGGACCCCTTTATGCTCACAAAGCAAGGTCCTCGACATCCAACCGAAAGCGTGTACAAGTTGCTGCATCTCCTTACCATAAGGGGTAAAGTCGTATATCCTCGAGTAGAGGTCTCGTGCGAATTCCTGAATCGCCTGATGCTGTTGTTTTGGAGAGATTGAACTAGTTGTGGTAGGTGTTACATTAGCTGTTTTGAATATGTGACTCAAGATGTCAAGCGCAGTGGCTATATCACCCGAGCAGAGATCAGCCAAACACTCCATGCCATGATAGTAGACTGGTGAACCACGTAGTTCATTCTTCCTTTCTGCCTTAAGAGCAGCACCCAGAGAAAGGTTGTTAGGATACTTGGTATTGCCCAGAAGCCCGATTGACGTTCCACCATATCCTGCTAGGTGGAGTCGACGATTAAGGATATCTTCAATGAATGCGTAACTTTGCGTTTGTTCACGCAAATTTACATATTCTGTTCCAACGTTTATCTCAATAAATTCACGACTGGTATCAGCGCTACCGCTGCTGATCGGCGCTTCCGCTGTTATACCACCGACTTCCGAAGAGATCTTGAAAACATATGTGGGCACTTGCATCCACACAACCTGATTTAGGATTCTCTGAACAACTGGAGGCACGCGGTGCAGCGAGTAGTCATCCAGCAAGAAGAGAATGCGTTTACCCTGAAAATAACTGACCTTCTCTAAAAGGTAACTTGTTATATCAGACAGCAATGATGGTGGTGTGGCAAAACCCAATGTCTTCTCGCGCAATATATGTGCATGCGTGGCCATTCTCTCTTGGTTTAAGACTGACCTCAAATGATCAAGTCTCGATACACCATTCAGACGGTCAGCTTTCTTGTCGGACATACCAAGGAGCCCTAAGATGAAGGAATGGAATTCTCTATCTACTGAGTCTGTCCATCCGAAAATTGATTGGGCATCTTTTCGGCGAGAAATCTCGCCGAGGGTATCAACCACCTCCTTCATGAGTACGAGATTAAAAAAGTGCAGAATCTCGCGTCCGATTTTGCTTGTACTTGCCTCAGTTAGGTAAGCAAAACGTCCCCCAAGCTCCGAAGCACAGGGAATATAGAATCCTATTTCAGTCAAGTTTTGCAGTTCTTCAGGTGATTTGGTGTGCAACAACGTCCTTAAACGCAGCATTCGAAACACGGTTGACTTGCCACATCCTCTTGGGCCATCAAGATTGATAGGATCGGGGCCTCTGGCTTTCTCGTACCAAGGGCACTTGTCGGAGAAAAGAGCCTCAAGTATTTGATCGCTGATTATGTGCTCAGCTTGGATGTAATCGAAGGGGCTCTTCAGTAGAGGTTTCGTAGCTGAAATAGCCAAAATATAGGCAGGCCTATGTGCTTCCCACCATGCTCTATCGAACTCTTCCTTAATTCTACCTGGCTCATAGAGACGTCTCTGTATATCATCATCCATCATGCTTTCCAGCAATGCTCTGACCATACCCAAATACTTTCTTTCCGCTCTGTTCAGCAGGTGCCTATCTTCGAGGATGCGGTTGTATATTGACACGAGATGATTAACGAAGTGAGCGTGGTCATCCATGTTCTCTTGTATCGGTTGCGAATCAGAATGGAGTAGTCCTGTATCTATCACTTTCGGAATCTTGCCTTCTCGCTCCAGACTGCCGGCATCTGGATCACATATCAGCACATTGCGAGCATGCAGGTCGTTATGATAAAGACCGTGATGCCGCATAGCGTGTAGAGCCTCTGACATGCCTTGAACGAAAGCATGCAGAAAGGAAGTGTCTACGGCGTTCTTTGCCAAGTAGTCCTCTAAGCATTCGCCATCTATATATTCTGTGATCAGGAGCACAAGAGCCTCTTTCCTGCCAGATTTTGGTAGTGTCAATTGTTTCTCATCCCATGCCTCTAACCTTGCAATATTAGGACAATTCTTTAGTCTTTTTGCCTTGGCGATCTCATCCAAATAGCTCCTACCCTCCGCATAGAGATGGTACGTAGTGAATTTTAGGGCATACGAATACCCATACTCGTCGACACACCTTCGGGTTACGCCAGTCTGTCCAGGCTTGCCTAATTGCTCGTGGACGACGTAGGCCACCCCCCGGACTTCAATGTCCTTACCAAGCCAGGCATCTGAGCAAAGTTCTTCCTTCAGGTGCGCTGGCATTAATTCTTGATTCATACTCGTCCTAGAGACCGTCACAAGTGGCGCCCAATTGACAAAGGTATTATAATCTAGAAGCAATGAGCAAGGCAATGTCAGATGCCCCAGTTCTGGTATATGGGCGTGGGCCTGCACCTGGACAACTAAATGAAACACATGCCACCATAACATTGAGAGGTGTTACACTCTCAGACGCGGAGATAGATGTTATCAGAGGCATAGCGGAGGAATACTGGTCGCACGGACGGTCATATATCTCAAGAATGGTCTGCAAATCGCTGGGGTGGTATCAAGACAATGGGCGGTTAAAGGATAGAGCTTGCCGGGATATTCTCAGGTCGCTTCAACAATTGGGTTTGCTCAAACTACCCCTTCGCAAGGTGGGTGTATGTCATAGCCATACTCCCAGCAACCATGTCTTGCCCGATAATCATCGGTTTTCTCCTTCCAACATGGCTAACACTGTGATTGAAAACATTACATCTATGTCGATCGTTATGGTTCGCTGGACGAAAGAAGATAAGCTTTGGAACAGTTTGATTGCGACATACCACTATTTAGGTTATAGGCTCATAGTGGGAAGACACCTGAAGTATATAGTCTACGACAAGGATATTCCCATAGCGTGCATAGGTTGGGGTGATGCGGCATGGCACATCAGGGATAGAGATGCTTGGATTGGGTGGGACCCAAGCCAACGGCGACAAAACATTAAACTCACGGTTAACAATGTGAGATTTCTAATCCTCCCGTGGGTGAAAATTTCAAATTTTGCCTCTTTTATATTATCACGAGCTACGAAGGCAATGGTCGAAGATTGGCAACGACTATACGGGGTTAAGCCAGTACTATTGGAGACTTTCGTTGAGAAGGATCGTTTCAGAGGAACTTGTTATCGAGCTGCGAATTGGATACACGTTGGGTCAACCAAAGGGTTTGCACGTCAAGGCTATTCCTACCACAATCATCAAACACCTAAAGACATCTACCTATACCCACTACGTGCCAATGCACGCGAGATTCTGAAGTCCTGATCCCACCGGTGACTAAAGTATAGAAAGCATCGCAGTAAATGCTTTGCAGAAGCTACAAATGTTCACTGATCTAAGTATGATCTTGCGCACTTAACAATCAGCCAAGTTGTTTGCTTAAATCCCTCGAATCCTGTAGGGCGGTCAGGCAATTGCTAAGCCATTTCAAGAATGCTTTGAATCTCGGCTCTTTGCCCTTCGGCGTCTTCTGAGCCGGATTGTATGCCCTTCATGAAAGGTGCTTTACATAAATGTAAACGCAGCACTGAAAAATAGACCTTTGTTCAGGAGAAGGCATAAAGGTTAGCTGCTACCTGGGTGGCGATATGTCTTTGAGTTTTTCTGAAGCCGGCTCACCACCAATGCCCCAGTGCGTTTTGGGGATTTCATAAACGATTACTTCTACAGCTTGTTCCGGGACGCCCAAGTCCACGATAACGTTTGTTATACCCCGTATCATCTTTTTAACTTTTTCCTCTCCAACGCCCTCCCAGAAATCTACATGAACAATAGGCATTTTTCACCTCCTCGTTAAATTTTCCATTTGAGCTTAATGTTAAGTATAGCTATTATAGCCCAAAAATAGCTTCGTTCAATTAGCTCAGATTTATACTACATCCCTTACGTGTTTTTATAGCCATGTGGGGGCAGGTCGAGTTCCCACCATGCTTCGGCATCCTTACCGTAACCGGGGTCGGTATACAGCTTTGTGATAATTCTATTGAATGCCGGCGTGGTTGATATAACTTGCCTGACAAAATCGTGTATGTGGATGAATGATGTATCCTGCTTGGACAGGGGGCAGCAGGCCAGGCAGATGCCGCAGTCATGCCCGCCTAATTTCAGCCACTGTGAGAAGCAGTTGGGCGCCTTCTCGTAGTATGTCTTGACACCGGGGTTATTCCAGGGCCCCTGTACCTCCCATGAAGGCTCTGTTTCCATGCTGATGGCGTTAGAGGGGCAGAACTCGGCGCATTTCTTGCAGTCGCGGCAGAAGCGGAATATACCGGCATCTATCGGCTTGGTGGGAGCCAGCGGCAGGTCGGTAATCACCTTGAATACCCGCACCATGGGGCCCCATCTCGGCGAAATCATCCGGTTGAGGCGGCTGAGCTCGCCCAGCCCAGCCAGCACGCCAAAGCCGGGGCTGTTACCCGATGTGCCCATATTGCCGTCAGCCAGGCACTGGTAGCCCAGCCTGCTTATGAACTGCTGGAGGCGAAGCTGGACCGAAGTGCCCTCGGAATAGCCCATGGAGGTGGCTGCTTCTTCTAATACGCTCGGTGCTAGGGCCATGGTTGGCTGTGACATGCGGACGGTGTAGACAATGACCCATTGTGCCTTATAGGGTATTACTTTCTTCTTTTTCGTCTCGTAAGCCTTGTCCACATCCTCAAATTCCCACTTTCGGTTATCCCAGCCATCAAATGAATAGATTAGTTTGCGGGTGTTTTCGTCAAGTTCGACCACGCCTACGGAAGCGGCTCCGTAAATTTTGGCCGCCGCCCGGACCATCCTAGTGTTTTCCTCAGGGGTACCCTCGTAACGAGGATAGCTAAGCTCCTCAGGTATGCCGCATAGATTCGCTGGGACTTTAATCCCGGGACCTAGGAAGGCACGCTCTGCTACCAGGAGTGATGTTAGCCAACCCCCGGCGACCAGTGCCTTGTCCCTCAGGGTGAACCCGGGCTTGTTTTCAAGTATATCTTTTGTGCTCGTCTCTATGGCACGTCCACCTAGCTTCATGGCGTTCTCGGGACCCAGCATCTGGGCGAATCCGTTGTTGAACATGATATTACTGCAATCGAAGCGCTTCATCTGGCTCCAGTCGATATCCACCGTGGGTTTATCAACCTCCCTTATCCACCAGGGTAGTTTCCGCTCCGCCGCCGGTGACGACTTAATCTCGTCAAGGTCGCGGTATTTGGTATGTTGCTTCATGTCTACTCCCCCTGATATCTTCCGGTGATATGGTTTCTTTGCCACTGTTATCTCCTCATTAAATTTCCCATTTGAGCTTAATGTTAAGTATAGCCATATCAAATGGTAAAATCATCCCAGGGGTATTCTGAGGACATAATACCTGATTTGTAGCAGGCCTGATTGGTATGGTGTCACTGGAATTCCGAAAGTCCACCATAAGGTAATTACTACGGCTGGCTATCGATCTCTATCTTTGTTTCGTTCCCCACATCACAACGGCTACACCGAGCAACAGGCGTCTCGTTTCTACCAGCGGAATTCCGTTTTCACGCCATATTGCGGCGATGCGCTCAACAGGCCACTGGTGACAGAAGTCCGAGATACTCGGACCCAGGAAACAGCCCATACGATGCCAACCTCCTGAAACGGGGAGGGTCATTACTGGCATGACGACCCTATTGTTGAGTTCCCATAGAGCTCTCATCCAAAAAGCTTTTGGGATGTCGAACTCAAGCGAGAGCAATTGCCCGTCTGGTTTCAGTACGCGAGACAGCTCCCGTATTGTTGCATCAGGGTCATGGACATAACGCAACAGGTAGGTGAAGACAACCGCATCGAAGGTCTCATCAGGAAAGGGTAAATGCTCAGCGCGGCCCTGGACAAGTTGGACTCTGCCGTCCAGGTTTTTCTTCTCGACGGCGCGGAGGCCCGCTTCCAGCATCAAGTGGCTAACATCGAGCCCCACGATTCGGCCATCATGGTGGTCGGCAATCTCCATTGCAACACCGGCGGTACCGGTACATACGTCAAGCACAAGGTTTCCCGGCCGAAGAGCCATTCGCGAGACTAAGAACTCGCGCCAACGAAGGTACTGAAAGTAAGTCAGCACTTGCGCCCAGGTGTCGTATGAGGGGGCAACACCATCGAACAGGTCTTGGGCAAGAGTTCTCCTTACTGGGACCGCAGGTTGGGATTCAACCGGTGAAGTCGACCGGTCCTCTCTTTCCTTTGTCTTCATTGCTTTATCCTCCAGCGAGCTGTCTATTCTGCAGATTACCTCATGAAATTAGCAGCGCCGAGATGCTGCGGGCTTGGGTCACTCTTGATTGTGGATAAACTATGTAATCCAGGCAAACAAATCCGGCCATTTTAGTTTAGTTGGACTGTACGTTAAAGCTAAACAATAGCATAAAGTTCTGTCTGTCGTCCAGTACCCCGCACTTCATGGGACTTGAACTCTATTACATACCCGATTCTTGAGTAGTTCTAAACTGCAGGGTTCGTCAGATTGTTCACTCTGCCATCCATAGCACCTGAAGCAGACGTAGACCTGGAGTAGAGCCACGGCGGGATTTAACCATCTTAATAAGCTGGCTGGCAATCTCAGTCCTTTGCCCTTTGGCGTCTTCTGAGCCAGATTACCAGAGGCGGTATTGAATTTATCACCCAATGCTCATTTATAAGGAAGGCAAGTCCTTGCCAGATAGCTATCGCTATAAAATTTCTGCTAGGGGGTTCGCCCGGTTTTCGATTTCGAGGCTGTTGCCCTGGCAGTTTAATGTGATAACATATTACGAAAGGCAAGACGACGGGGTGTAGCGCAGCCTGGTAGCGCATTTGAATGGGGTTCAGGTGGTCGGAGGTTCAAATCATCTCACCCCGATGTCCTATAGGGAGTATCTCTTAGTTGAGGAGAAGGCTGGTTTGCATCCTGCTGGTACTAGCTACTAGTATTATTCTTGGTTATCTCTTCTTTGTGGGCTGGCTTCTAGGTTTTGTGCTAACCAAATATATGGCCGGCAAAACGAGTGGAAAACAGGGTAGAATAAGGTCAATTGTCATTCCTTTTGGGGGGCATGGGGTTCACCTTCACCATTGGCTTATCTCTTCAGGGATAATAATTCTTAGTCTGATAATAGAAGTCCAATTTTTGGCTTCGGCAATATCCTACGGAGTTTTAAGCGGCTTGGTTTTCCAGGGTATTTATTGTTACAGTGATTGGCATAAAATTCTAATTACCAGGAGGCATCAAAGTATAGAGAATACAGCAGTGTACAACTGAGGCAGACTTAAATCACGAATAGAGCCACGGCGGGACTTGACAATCTTAATGATAGGTGTATGATGTATTTAATAGTGTAAGTTTAGGTTATTACAAACTTCTTAGGATTCTGCTAGATTCATATCAAGTATTGGATGGCCCAAACCCCAGCTAAAAATTTTGAGAAAGGAGGTCATCCAATGAGTTTTCAAGACAAAACTATCCAGTGTGCCGATTGTGGGACTGAGTTCACCTTCAGCGCTGAGGAACAAGAGCTCTTTCAAACTAGGGGCTATACTAATGAGCCCAAGCGCTGTCCCCCATGCCGCCAGGCAAGGAAGTCAGAGCGGAACGGAAGTCGTGGTAACAGCTACGGGCTCCCACGCCAAATGTTTCCTGCCGTATGCGCTGAGTGCGGCAAAGACACCGAAGTGCCTTTTGAGCCTACCAATGGCAGGCCGGTCTATTGTAGCGATTGCTACAATAAAGTCAGACTGAGTAGATAATGCCGGTTTGACCACGGAAATACACGGGCCGGGGATACCTGGCCCGTGTGTGTTTCTAAAGAATGTGGCGATGTGCCTCAATAGTAGTCTCGATACGCGAAGGTGATTCTCAGGTTTCCTGTTGTGTCGCTTTCAAGGGATGGTGCAAATGAGTGGAATTCTGCGCGAGGCAAAGTCCCACCGCCATTTTCTCTGCAAGGATTACGAGATTAAGTGAAAGGAGCGCTAGTATGAAGATTTATGTGGGTAACTTACCCTATGAGGTAACTGAAGCGGAATTACGTCAGGAATTTGGGACTTTTGGAGAAGTGACGTCTGTAAACATTGTAACAGACAAGTACACCGGGCGACCTAGGGGATTCGGGTTTGTTGAAATGGCAGTAGTGTCTGAAGGTCAAGCTGCAATTGCTGGCCTCAACGGGAAAGCAATGAAGGACCAGACGCTTAATGTTAACGCGGCTCGCCCACCTTCTGGGAGCGGAGGTGGTGGGTTTTACGGCAACAGAAGACCTGGTGGATCTAGTAAAGGATGGAAGAGAAGGTATTAGACTCCTTCTCATTCATTTCTGCCCGGGACATAAGATATATTCATTACCTTGGAGACGTGTAACACTTAGCCAGATTGTTCGCTTAACTTCGTCGCCCCCCGTGGGGTGGTCAGGCAATTGCTAATCCATTTCAGGAATGTTTTGAATCTTAGCTCTTTCCCCTTCGGCGTCTTCTGGCCGGATTACCAGAGGCGGAATCGAATTCGTTACTTAGTGCTCAAAAGCGACCGGAAAACTGCACGATGCGTCATTTCGTGCAACCAACACCTACATAGTATCCGATGAATTCAGGTCACAGGATTCTGGACGGACATCATAAATTATGAGCCGAGTTTACAACTGACTATCAATGCTTATGACTAAATTAATCTACTACCGTTGCGGCTGAACAGCTTCATGCACCAAGGGTAAGAGAATTGGAAAAGCTACCTTAATCGCTTTCCCCATAATAAAGCTCAATACCCCCAAGTATATAAAAATCAGCCGCCCATTTGGATGACCATTGGGGGAAAAATTCGTCCTTAAAGGCCTTGCTCTCCCTGGACTTTCCCCATTCCTCAGGGTTGGTTACGTCCAAAATGCCAATGTAATTGAACGGAGGCTTTGTTGGACTTGGCGGGCTGCCTTTCTGGACGTTCCCTTGTATTCCTCCCATCATTTTGAGGAGTGTGAAACTTTTCGATCCGGGCAGCCCAATCAACAAGGGCCCCTTGTAGTCTTCACACCACTTTACATAGTCCTCCTCTTTGACATCGTCCCTCAGGTTATAAAGAATAATCTCCTTCGCCATTTTTGTTACCTCCTTTTATACTTTTGTATTTTTAGAAAGGATACTGCCTTGGAATCCTTTGTATGCTTATCCAGCGGAGTTCGGTAAACTCTTCGATAGCGGCCCGTCCGCCATGCCGCCCGTAGCCGCTTTCCTTCATCCCCCCAAACGGGACCTGAGGCTCATCATGAATGGAGGAGTCGTTAATATGCACCATACCTGATTCCAGCCTCTCAGCTATTTCCAGCCCCTTCTGAAAATCGCCTGTAATGACACCGGCTGAAAGTCCGAAGCGGGTATCATTAGCCACGCGGACTGCTTCGTCAGCATCTTCGACAATTATTATCGGTGCCACTGGTCCAAATGTCTCTTCACGGGCAATATTCATATCCGGAGTAACATTGGTCAGCACAGTTGGGTAGTAGCAGCGTCCGTCATATTTGCCGCCACAGACAAGCCTGGCGCCATTTTTAATTGCTTCCTCTACCTGTTTGTGAAGCTTGTCAACCTGTTCCTGATTGATAAGCGGTCCGATAACGGTATCCGGAGCTTGAGGGTCTCCTACTTTTAGTCTCTGGACTTTCTCGACGAACTTCTCAGTAAAATGAGTAGCTAGCGGTTTTTCCACAATAATTCTTTTAGAGGACATACATATCTGACCCTGGTGATTGAAGCGGCCGAATGTAGCCGCATTGACCGAATAATCAATGTCAGCATCTTTCAAAACTATCAGCGGATCGTTGCCACCCAACTCTAGAGTCACTTTTTTGAGATGCCGTGCAGCTTTCTCGGCAATTTGCCTGCCTACCTCGGTTGAACCCGTAAAGCTGAGCCGTCGCACTTTGGGGTGCTCGATGAGTTCATCACCCACCTCCCCACTGAAGCCAGGCCCGTTGGTTACCACATTAAATATCCCCTTGGGGAAACCAGCTTCCTCAAAGACCTCGGCAAAAATAATACCCCCGCTGACAGGAGCTTCTGCTGAAGGCTTTAACACCGTGGTATTGCCGCAAGCCATTGGCAGAGCTATTGCCCTCAAGGAGAGAATCAGCGGAGCGTTCCAGGGCGCAATCCC
>Ga0315537_1000730_pt1 | contig 26261 bp, 23 predicted proteins | sample SalMarSW160270MG_FD_203091 | JGI IMG/M metagenome (GOLD analysis project Ga0315537, IMG submission 203091) | Salt marsh sediment microbial communities from the Plum Island Ecosystem LTER, Massachusetts, United States - Salt Marsh Sediment SW1602-70 ...
ACGGCGGCACCCCGCGAAGGGAAAGGGTCGGACATGCTTTTATGAAAAAGGCCCTGCGCGATTCGCACGCCATATTCGGCGGTGAGCTTTCCGGACACTTCTATTATTCGGACAACTACTATGCCGATTCGGGCATGATTACCTTGGTGCACGTGATGAATATTCTCAGTACAGCCGATGTCCCAATGAGCGGGCTAATCACGCCGTTGCGAAAATACTCCGGCAGCGGCGAAATAAACTTCGAAGTAGAGGATAAGCAGGCAAAAATGGATGAGCTTGCAAGAAGATACAGCGATGGCCGAATCGACCACCTGGATGGTGTTACTATCGTGTATAAGGACTGGTGGTTTAATTGTCGGCCGAGCAACACTGAACCGCTGCTGCGACTGAACGTAGAGGCTTCAAGCAAAGAGCTGCTTGACGAGAAATTAGCCGAAATTGCCGAACATCTCGGTGAGCCGGTATGATTTATCCGCATCGCCTCTTATGTGTGGATTCGTGCTACTGATTCCAGAGGATAGCAACCTTTCGCAGAAATAACAAAGGAAAGAATAATGGAAGTTTATACAAAAACATTTCAAACGCCAAATGGCCTGGTTGAAGGAGTGCAGACCAAATGGGCCGGATTCAATATTCTGTTGGTCACCGGCTCTAAAGGTTTTTTGGCTTGTCCTGCGATTGATGTTGATGCCTGCGAGCGTTACGGCGTAGCCGCGGCAATAGCCGAAAGCACGCCGGACAATCCCATAGGTACACTGGAACGTTTCCCGAACCGGAATATAACAAAGGCAAACGCAAAAGCCCAGACCTTAGGTATCAAAGAAGGTATGAGAGTCAGCGATGCCTTTGCTCTTATCGCATAAGCTCATTAGACACTTGGAAATATCCTTACAGAAACAGGAGATGATTATGAAAAGAAACCGCCTTTCTCGCCGCCGATTTATAGCCGGTGCCGGCGCTGCTATCGGCGCGGCCGTAACCTCCGGCGGCATTACAGTCGCTCAGGGCGTAGGCACGACATCCTCAAAATCCGCAATGCCGTTTAGATATTGTTTCAATACCAGCACTATTCGCGGACAAAAACTGAGTTTGGACCAAGAAATCGAGATTACTGCAAAAGCAGGTTACGACTCTATTGAGCCGTGGGTCGACAAAATCCACGAGTACGCCAAGGGGGGCGGCAATCTCAATGAGCTGCGCAGACGCATCAGCGACCTCGGCCTGACCGTCGAGAGTGCCATTGCCTTTTCCCGCTGGATTGTGGACGATGATGCCGAGCGTGCCAAAGCTCTGGAACAAAGCAAACGGGATATGGACGCATTGGCCCGGATTGGCGGCAAGCGCATCGCGGCACCGCCGGCCGGTGCCACCAGAGAGGCGGGGCTCGACCTTATGAAGGCGGCCGAGCGGTATCGGGTGCTCTTGGAGCTTGGCGACGAAATGGGCGTCGTGCCGCAGGTCGAGGTATGGGGTTCGTCAAAGAACCTGTACCGATTGGGCCAATCGATGTTCGTAGTTATTGAAAGCGGCCACCCAAAGGCATGTCTATTGCCGGATGTCTATCATATCTACAAGGGCGGTTCTGACTTCAACGGCCTGAAACTGCTCAGTCCCCGGGCCATCCAGGTCTTTCATTTGAATGACTATCCTGCCGATCCGCCGCGAGAGACGATAGGCGACCGGGACCGTGTCTTTCCCGGTGACGGCATCGCACCGTTGACTCAGATTCTGCGTGACCTGCACGCCAACGACAACAGGGCGGTGCTTTCGCTGGAGCTATTCAACCCGACCTATTGGAAGCAGGACCCGCTGGCGGTAGCGAAGGCCGGCCTGGCTAAAATGAAAGCCGCTGTAAACAAGGCATTAGGTGGAAGCTATAGTCTTGCAGCTAATCCGCCGGCCAGGCAAGCCTCCAATGGCCGGGCAAGCGAAACTGATTCATTGACAGCCACAGAAAAACAAACCAAACCGGGCGCTACATCGGCAGTGGCCGGATATGGATATGTAGCATCAAAGAACAGCAAAGTCTTTCATAAGCCCGAGTGTCGCTGGGCAAAGAGAATCAAGCCGGAAAACCTCGTAGGTTACAGCAGTAAAAACGAAGCGATAAAGGCCGGCAAAAGACCCTGCAAGCAGTGCAAACCATAGATGAGACTTCAGTTCATAACCTGTAAAGTAATGCAGAGGGAGGCGTATTTTTGTGCTGCCCGCTCGAAAAATGTTGTCGATATAGTTTTGATGGAGCAGGGTCTGCATGATGAGCCGGAAAAGCTTCGCAGTGAAGTTCAGAAAGCTCTCGATAATACCTGCGACATTCAGGGACGACCCTATGATGCTTCACTGCTTGGTTACGGCCTTTGCAGCAACGGCATCGTAGGATTGTCGGCGAAAATTCCCATTGTTGCCCCGCGAGGGCATGATTGCGTTACACTTCTGCTTGGCTCGAAAGACAGATATCAGGAATACTTCGACTCCCACCGCGGTGTTTACTGGTATAGCCCCGGCTGGATAGAATCCGGCAAGCAGCCCAGTAAGGAGCGCTATGAAAAAATGCTCAAAGAGTATAAGGAAAAATACGGGGACGATAATGCTCAATATCTGATGGAGGTCGAGCAAAAGTGGATAAAGGAGTATGATTGGGCAACGTATATCGATTGGGGATTTGTCGATTCGGATGAGTATAAAAATTACACGAAACGTTGCGCCGAATTTCTTCACTGGAACTACGATGAGCTAACGGGCAGTCCCGTCCTTATGCAGAAGCTTGTTGACGGTGATTGGCACAACAGCGAGTTTTTGGTTGTCAAGCCCGGCCGGAAGATTAGCGAAGACCTGACAAAAGATGGCATAATAAAAGCCGAGTAGAAAAGAGGAATCTTCTGAAGGCGTTTTATGGATTTAGTCACAATCATAGTAATAGCCGTTGGACTGGCAATGGACGCTTTTGCGGTCTCTATTGTCAGCGGCAGTGTGTATCAGCAGTTGCACGTAAGGCACGCCGTGCGAATGGCTGTTTTTTTCGGCGGCTTTCAGGCGTTTATGCCGTTGATAGGTTCTCTTGCGGGGATGAGTGTAAAAGATTACATAGCGGATTATGACCACTGGGTCGCCTTTGGCCTTTTAGCTGCCGTCGGAGGCAAAATGATTTATGAGTCATTCAAGATTGAGTCGTCCAAGAAGAGTTTGGACCCCTCGAATGTCATGGTTTTGCTGGTTCTGGCCCTTGCTACGAGTATCGATGCCCTGGCGATTGGTATTACCCTTTCACTTATCGTAAGCTCTATTACTGTTGCAGTGATAATAATAGGTCTGGTCACATTCGTGCTGTCATATTTAGGCGTTTTCATCGGCAAAAAATTCGGTCATTTTTTCGAAAACAAGATTGAGGCCCTCGGCGGAATAATCCTTATTGGTCTTGGGATTAAAATACTGTTTGAGCATACGTTGTGAAGGCTCTTTCAAAGAGTGCCCAGCTTTTGAATCATACGTTTGATTATTTATCAAGGTGAAATAACATCTTGGTCATAATGCACCTTGTTCGCACCTCAATAATGAGCAGGGAATTTCGTTGATGGATGGTACTTGCCGATATTATACGAATGTTCGACAAGAAAGAAAGAACTCGTACCTCTCAGTTTTAATATGAAAGAGCCAGTTAAGCTTGTATCACCACGTTTCAGGACGAAAGGCATCCTGAGAGTTCGTATACTCAGGGGCGCAGTAGGTCTCTCATTCTTTTAAGCAAATCGTATCGGGTAATCAAAATGTAGAGGGCAACAGCGTGGCAAATGATGAATACAACTTGCACAAGTGCACACGTGATCTTGGCATTCCTTTTCTTGAAGAACAGATACCCAAATAGAGGAAGAAAAAAGACAGCAGAATAAGCCAGCGATAATAAATAGTACATCTCTAAATGGCCATACGGCGCCCCCAAATCATACTCAGAGACAAGCACTAAGAATCCGCCGGTGGCTATGGGAAGCCAAAGGTAACCGAGCAGTCCCAACAATCCAAAAAAAGGGTGACGAAGGGCAAGAGCTAAAAGATAGAATTTAAGGGGACATATTGCGTTTCCAAACACGAGTGCGAGATATATTAATACAGCCCATAGTGATTTTCGACCAGTTTCGGTATTGTACTGTATGTATTTCAGTATTCGGACGATATTATGGCGTTGGGATTTCAGGAGACGGACAAGGCCTACAATTAATAAGAAAACAAGGGCACACAGTACGAGTAGTTTAATCACGACTAATAGTACTTCTCTGGCTTTGCGGACTAATGCTCTTTTGCGAAGTTCTCGTTCTGCTTGTGGGTCGTCGATTTTACCTAAGGCACTGGCTGCGGATAGGCGGACAGGTAAATTTTCATCTTTCAAGGCTTTGATGAGGGATTGGACTGCCTGTGGGTCGCCGATTTTACCTAAGGCATTGGCTGCGAATTGTCGGACACGAGAGTCCCTATCACTTAAAGCTTTGATGAGGGGCTGGACTGCCTGTGAGTCACCGATTTGCCCTAAGGTTCTTGCTGCTGATTGGCGGACCGATATGCCTTCATCTTCTAAGGCTTTTATGAGGAATTGGACTGCAGGTTGGCCGATTTGACTCAGTATATCGATTGCGGATATGCGGACACGAGAGTCCCTATCACTTAAAGCTTTGATGAGGGGCTCAACTGCGGCTTGACCGATTTTGCCTAAGGCGGAGGCTGCGAGTCCTCGGACACTATAGTCTCTATCACTTAAGGCTTTGATGAGGGGCTGGATTGCCTGTGGGTCACCAATTTTGCCGAAGGCATTAATTGCGGATACGCGGACACCCAAATCTTCATCTTCCAAGGCTTTGATGAGTGGTTGTACTGATTGTGGGTCACCAATTTGGCCTAAGGCATCGGCTGCATATCCTCGGACATGATAGTTTTTATCACTTATGGCTTCGATGAGAGGTTGGACTGCGGGTTGACCGATTTTGCCTAAGGCGTCTGCTGCAGATTGGCGGACAGAGTGCCGCTTATCTCCGAGCTGTGCTATCAATTCCTCTATTCTCTTTTGGGTATCTTCATCTGTTGGTGTCTGTGAAGCTGCCGATACAACTGCTGTTTGTGGCACTGCTGTCTTGCCCTGTGATTTTGCAGATACTGTAAATAAGAATGGTGTTAAGACTGCTATGATAAGCAGACTTTTTAGGATTTTGCGGGATTTTTTCTTTAGGTGTTTAGGAGTTGCTGTTAGCCCACCCGGCAATGTAAAACCGACGTTCCGATTTGGCACTTTCTGAAACATTTTTCCGCCTTTCGCTCCGACAATAATATCAGAATCTTCTTTGAATTACAATAATCTGCAAGTTTTTTTGCAGATTTTTTTGCCAAAGTCGCTAAAAATCCAACTTTTAGGCCTAAAACACCTGTGCATCCCGAAAATATCGTCCTTCTTTATTTGCAGGCATTTATGATAAGATGTTCCAGCCGGCATTTACCATATAAAACGCTTAACAGAACGGCTTAAGTCTCTCGGTTTGAATGAAGTATTGAATGTGTAATGAGATTGCAACCATCGCAGTTTTTTCTTCCACATCTTACAATCAAAGATGTTAATAATAGCGACTTGCCGCCGGAGAGAAAAAACAATATAATGCACATGCTTTTTTTATCAAACTAAAGAATTGCAAAATGGCAGGTTGTTCTGTTTAATAACTATTGGTGGTTTTTATGAGCTCTAAGGTATATTTTATTAAGGCTTCAATTAAAGACGGCGAGAAGGTAATTTCCAAAAAGGCACGCAAGCTGTTTAAGGCCGGCGGTTTTGCAGGATGCTTTGAGGAAAATGATTTCACGGCGGTAAAGGTTCATGTCGGGGAGGGCAATAATAACACACACATAACAGCTCCCTGCATTAAAGGGCTGGTGGATGAGCTGCTTAAATTGAAAACAAGACCATTTGTAACCGACACGACCACTTTATATGTCGGCCAGAGGCACAATGCCATCGACCATAGTAATTTGGCTGCAAAGCATGGATTTGGTCCGGAAGTTTTGGGGATACCATTTATTGTGCCGGACGGGTTGTTCGGAACAAGTGAGATATCGGTCGAGATAGACGGCGAAATAGATAAACAAGTTTTCATTGCGTCCGGTATAGTCAAATGCCAGTCGCTCCTTTCGGTGGCTCATTTTACCGGCCATCCTGCAGCGTGTGCGGCAGCTACGCTCAAAACGCTCGGAATGGGTTGTGCAAGTAAAAAGGGCAAGATGAAACAGCACGCCGCTCTTAAGCTCAGCATCAGCAACGACTGTACACGTTGCGGCGTATGTTTTGAGCATTGCCCCGCCGATGCAATTACGCTTGACGATGTCAAGGCACACATCGACCAGGACAAGTGCATCGGCTGTGCAGAGTGCATGGCGATGTGCAGATTCGGTGCCGTCAAGTGCAATTGGGGCCCGGAATGTGAAGTATTACAAAAAAGTATCGCTGAATATGCTCTGGGCACACTGAAGGGCAAAGAGGACAAGGCTGCATTTTTTAACTTTTTAATGTCAGTTACCAAAAATTGTGATTGTTTTGACACGCCGGATATGGGTAAAATAGTTGATGATATCGGTATAGCCGCCTCGACCGACCCAGTGGCTGTCGATAAGGCAGCGCTGGATTTGGTGGAGAACAAAGCGGGCCGGAAACTGGCTGAGCTGTTGAAGAATAATAAACTCGACCCGCGTTACCAGATTGAACACGCCGAGCGTATCGGCCTGGGAAGCAGTAGTTACGAGCTTATAGAAATTGATTAAGGATTGGAAAATTTGAGGATTCATTATGTCTCTGGGACAGATAATAAGAAAAAAACGTGAGCAGTTAAATCTGACTCTGGACGAGGTCAGCAATCGCATCGGTTTTTCCAAGCCGTACCTGTCAACCATTGAGACCGGCAAGGTTAAAAACCCGCCCGGTGACGAGCTGCTCACTAGGTTGGAGAAGATACTTGAGTTTGAACCGGGCCTGCTGTTGCACATTGCTCATATAGAAGGTCTTCCTGCCGATGTTCGTCAGGAATATGAATCCGCTGAGGCTGAAAGTCAGAAATGGCGGCAGGTTATCAAAAAGCTTATTGATAAAAAAGCTAATGCAAGCCGGCTCAGCAAGCTTCTTGCTGAAAGTGACTTGAACATCGAGCAGGACAGGTTGCCTCTGGCGGCTGGTCGATTAGTGCCCGTAATAAATAAAGTTTCAGCCGGCTATCCGAGTGATTTCAACGACCTGGACTACCCTGTGGGCATAGCCGACGATTACATTCGCTGTCCGGACATGCACGACCCGAACGCATTTGCAGTTCGGGTTGTCGGCGATTCGATGGAGCCGAAATTCCGCGAGGGTAATATAGTGATATTCTCACCCGCAGCCGAGGTGCATAATGGTGATGACTGCTTTGTTCGTTTTGCGATGCCGCACGAGACGACCTTCAAGAGGGTGTTCTTCGAGTCGGAGAATAAAATTCGTCTTCAGCCGAGAAACGAAAAATATTCCCCCACAATCGTTGACGGCAAACGCATCAACGGCCTTTACCGAGCTGTAGTAAAGCACGAAAAACTGTAATTGTTTTTGGATGTTTAGCCGTCACCGGCACGGCGACGATTAAGCAGATAAAGAGGTGATGAAATCCCGGGATTGAGCACAGAGACCTGCGCAGGTAGGATTGGCCTGGATGTAGTTGGCCGCTGCCAGTAGTGCTTCACGGTCTGTAATAAAAACCTTCCAACAACCACGAGCCCAGGGGGTTTGTTTCAGCTCAAAGCCCGTGTTGCACTACCTTTGAGCTGATTAATAAGGTGCTCGATTCTGTACTTTGAGCGAAGGATAAGCACGTGGACATGGTCATTCATTATTCCACAACAAAACAGGTAATACCCTTGGGGGCTATGTTAATTGGGATTTTGACATTATATTCGCGATCAAGTTTATATTTTCTGCTCTTGCCCTTCTGCTCACGAATACTCACTGTCTTGATAAGTCCCGTATAGTACAGCGGAAGTTTCAATTGTTTTCTGACCGAGCGGTCCAGAGGATTATAGACCATTGCCAGGCCCTTTCGCTTCAGTTGCGGATTGACGTGCAGAATACAGTCGATGTCACGTCCATCAGGTCTGCGTACGTGAATAATGTCGGAGTCGAGTATATCACGGTACTCTTTGTAGAAGTCCACCCATTTTTTAACGAGTGCTTTTGTTTCTTCAGTGTCGTACAAGCGGGGCCCACGGTAGCAGGCCTGCACGCCTGAGCCGAAGTTCTGTGCAAGGTGTGCACCGTAAGCATCGAGATGTTCGGACAGTGGTTCGAGCGTGGCTGCAGCTCCACCCCCATGGTACTGTACCAGCGGCACAAACATCCAGCCCATACTCGGCGTTTTCTTCCAGGTGCCGTCGAATATGTTCTGTCGGCCGAGGATAATCTGCCTTTCCCGCGGCAGCGACCAGTTGGTCTCACGGTAGCCCATTGCACTTTTGTTCGAGCCGTTCAGAAAATACCAGTCCGGAACATTCAGATAGACCCCCCTGCTGCGGCACCACTTATAGAAATTGGTAATCTTCTTCCACTGTTTCCATTGCGAATCATTGAGCCCGCGATGCCCCGGATGGCTCCTCGAGGCGCAAACGTCACCGGGATAAGACCCATCGTGTTCGAGCAGGTCTAAGCCCGTTTGTTCGATGAAGATTTTGATTTTTCTAAAATACTCGGCACCCCATCCGCTGCACAGGCACGGCGAATTTCCGAAAATCGCGCCGCCGGGTTTACCTGTTTTAGGATTGATAACATCGTGTTCATTACTTATCTTGCGGCTGGCCAGAAGCGAATATCCGCCGAGCTCAATATTTTTACTATGGGCGTCATCGACTAATTCTTTTATCTGCGCTATGTAGTCCGGGTCGACATTTTCCATATTAAAACCGCTGCCAAAGGTCATTATGACCATCTCGAACCCGACCTCAGCGCACTGGTCGATTGCCAGGCGCACCGCTTTTGGATTTGCGTGACGGACGTGCATAATGATTGGGTTTTCCGTGGCCCACGGTGCGATAGTCCGGTACATCCTCCGCAGCGCCAAACCCTTGCGTTCACGTTCAGTGCTGTCGTAGATTAACTCAAATGTTCGAAAGGATTCAAACATTTTGCCAGGCTCAATAACCACGTCGGGACCAATTGGCGGCCGAGTCTCTAACATCAGCGGTGTCTTCCGCAGATAATTGACCTGCGTCCTGTACTGTGGGTCAGCAACCCAATATGTCGTTTTATTGGCGCTTTTCGGGTCCCCTCCGTGAAAGGCGTAATCGCTATCGACGTGAATATTCGGATACTCCCATCTTTCAGGTTGTTCCACCAGTGACTCGTACTCTACTGCTGCAAGAATCTCGCTGATAAACGTATTGAGTCTGACAGGTTCTTCGCTGCCGTTGTGGATTGTCAGCCACTTTGCCAGCAGAGGAATGCCTTGATACATTTCATAATGGATTGAGAGAGTCAGTCCTTTGAGTTTATCGTCCGGCGGTTTGAAATGCAGCGTCAGCGTTTTTCCGAGTGGAGGCCAGGGTAACTTGGCCGAGTAGCGCTTGCGTTTCCAGTCGAAACGTCTTTTTATTTTGCCGACTTCAAAACCTCTGAACTTAAAAGCATCGGGATTGCTGCTCAAAGAATCAACCCGCTCGGTCAGCAGATATGCGTATTCGACCTGCCCTTGTAAGCCGCCAACTTCATACTTGCGTCCATCGAGTTCGATTATTGCTTCAGGCTTAATTCCACGAATGATAGATTGGCCGGTCATCAGGTTATCGTAGGCGACGGTAGCCGCGTTGGGTCGGAGCCGAAACGTTCGGCTGATAAGCCCGTTGCTCAGAACAATTTCCCTGCCATCGAGCCGTTTTTCAATCTTAACCGGCTCTTTAATTTGCGTAACGAGCCAGTCTGCGTCGATCGTCTTGCCTGAGACCGTACCTATGATGAACAATACCATTAACGTTATGATTAATGATTGTTTTACTTTAATCATAATCTCATTTCCTTTTTTTAACTGTAGTTCTTTTGCAGCTGTCGTTAGCTAATTCCTGTTGCGGAAAACAAAAAACAACGATGTCACCCCTGCGAACCTGTCCTGAGCGAAGCCTGCCCTGAGCGCAGTCGAATGGGTCGAAGGAGCAGTGGTCCAGAGCGAAAAATCTGGATTCCCGCTGGAGTTTATCCCGCACACAATGCGGGGCGGGAATAACAAATACTGTTTCCGCAACAGATACTATCTAATATTTTGGCCGGCGACGGCTAAAACCAACGCAAAGACTTTTGAAGCACCGGCTTGTTTCAATGTTTTTGCACACTCGTTCAGCGTTGCACCGGTTGTCTTGATATCATCGACAAGGCAAATCTTTCGCTCAGTAAAATTATGTCCATAACGAACAGCAAAGGCACCGGCGACATTTTTAGCACGTGCGGCGGGACTCGCCATTGCCGGCTGTAATTTGGTTCGGCGGGTTCGGACAAGCTCTGTGCTGATTTGGGCTGTGGGATGCTTTAATTTCCTGATTAAAACCTGCGATTGATTGTAGCCGCGAGCCAATCGCCTCGACCAGTGCAGCGGTACAGGAACGAAAAGCTCTATATCATTATAAAAGCCACTCCCCTGCAAAGCGGAATTGGCCAAAAATCCTACCGCTAAATCCAGCTCTGTTCGGCCGTTTTTGAAGGCCAATATCATTTTTTGCAGGGCCTGGCTATAAACTCCACTGCGGGATATCCGGTCAAAGTGAAATTCTTTACCCTGGCAATCGGGGCAGGCCCCTTCCAGCAATGCAAATTTACTGGCATCCCGGCCGCAGCGCCGGCAGTAATCAGCGCCCATGCAGGCCAGAAGCTGGGACCAGCAATTCTTGCACAGGTTGTTATCAGTTTCACAGATGTTTTCGCCGCAATTGATACATACTGCCGGCCAAAGAAGCTGGTTTAAGCCCTGCAGAGCAAAGTTAAAAGCTCGTTTTGTCTTTGTTGTATTCACGCTGGCAATTATATAGACAGTAACTCAGATTAACCACTCAGAAAATATGAAAGCCGGCCTGCAAATGGTTAAACTTAGCGAATATCGCTTTATTATAAGCAAAAGTGGTCATATATTCAGCTATACTGATGTGACTGCGCTTTTTAAAAGATAACAATCTTAAGCCAAGTTTTTTGTAACCTCTTTATTTACAATGTTCTATATTCGGTTGCCCGGCTATATTTGTGGTGTTTTTTAGGGTTCCGACTTGACTATCGTGCTTTTGACCGTTATAATTGTTATAGTTAAATTTGTATGGCAAAACCAATAAAGACAACCGGAAAGAAACGAAAGAAAAAATCCTCCTCTAAGGTCACCGGAGTCAAGAGCAAAAAGGCTTTTAGGAACTATCAGCAGGCCATTGACTACCTGTTTGCGAGGACCGATTACGAGAAGCAGGAGCGTCTGCGCTATAACGTCACGACGTTCAACCTCAGCAGGATGCAAAAACTGCTCTCGTTATTGGGCAATCCACACAAAAAAATCCATACAGTCCATATAGGCGGCACAAAAGGAAAGGGCTCAACAGCCACGATGTTAGCCAGGATGCTCGAAGCGAACGGCTATAGAGTTGGACTATACACGTCACCCCATGTGGTACACCTGCACGAGCGGATTACGGTCAATACAAAAATGATTAGCGACTCGGAAATGTGTGGCTTACTGAACCGAGTTTACGCTCCGGTTGAGAAGATGTCAAAGACCGACCCCCTCACTTTCTTTGAGATTATGACAGCCTTGGCATTTATGTATTTTCTCGATAAGGCGGTTGATATTGCCGTTATTGAAACCGGTCTGGGCGGCAGACTCGACAGCACAAACGTTATTCGGCCCAAAGTCATCGGCATAACCAGTTTAAGTATTGACCATCAGAACCTGCTTGGGGACACTATTGACAGCATTGCAAAAGAGAAAGCGGGCATTTTCAAGCGTGGTGTCCCTGCTATTACTGTTCAGCAGGAACCCTCGGCCATGCGTGTCCTGAAATCGCAGGCTATCGCTGTCAAAGCGTCTTTGAGCGTAACCGGCAGCGATATTGATTTTTCGCATCGTTTTGAAACCTCGCGCGAGCACGGCCCGCACACGAGAATCTGCCTGACAACCCCGACCAGTAAATTTGAGCATCTTCGGGTACCGCTGCACGGCAAACATCAGGCAATCAACTGCGGCCTGGCATTAGCTATTCTTGATAAACTCAAATCGGCCGGATACAAGATAGACAACAACAAGGCCGCTGAGGGACTTCATAAGGTCTCGTTGGCAGGCCGAATGGAGATGATTTGGGACGACCCCAGAATTATGATCGACGCTGCTCACAATGCCGCAAGTATTAAGGCCCTGATTCATGCAATAGGCCAGAATATTCCTTATGATTCTATGGTGGTAATCTTCGGCTGCAACTCTGACAAGGACGTCAAAGGAATGCTCCAGAAATTACAATACGGTGCTGACAAGGTGATTTTCACCCGCAGCAACTCACCCAAAGCAGTGTCGCCGGAAGATTTAGCTGAGATGTACACCGAGATATGCGGCAAGATGTACCAGACCGCCGCCACTTTGGACCAGGCATTACAACTGGCTAAAAACGCCGTCAGCAAAGAAGACCTGATTTGTATTACCGGCAGTTTTTATCTCATCGGCCAGGCAAAAATGCGCTTCCAGCAGAACTAATCAATTGCGAGAAGTTAAATTCCAGCCATTCTTGGCGACAAAAGACATATTCATATTGCACTCATCGTGTCTTTATTTTATCCAAGACCCTGGGCTAGCGCCCTGTCAAGCATGCTTTGAGGAATCCAGTACCATCAATAAGTCCGGATTCCCACCCATTCGGCTTCGCTCAGGGCAGGCTTTTTGCGAGAATGACAAACCATCATTTGAGCCTTGACAGACCACTATCAAAGAGCGAAAGGAGCGAATTGTCTCATAGTCTTTTTGATTAATCAAAAAGACTATGAACCTTTCTCCTGCGAGTGTATTCTCAATCTCCTTTTTCAATACCTCGATTTTCGGTTTGCAATAGCAGAGAATCTGGGTTATAAAGTCATTTCTTCAAAATTAAACACTTGTAATAAGGAGCTGACGATGGCGGAAATAAAAAAATATATCGCCGTTGACCTTGGCGCCGAGAGCGGCAGAGTGATGCTTGGCTCGGTTTCGGCACGGAAACTTGTTCTCGAAGAAATCCATCGTTTCGATAATGGGCCGATTGAAGAGCACGGCTCGCTGCGCTGGGATTTTGACAGGCTGTTTTACGAAGTTAAGTCCGGTATCAGCAAAGCGACAAGAGCGGCAGGCGCGCAGGTATGGGGCATCGGCGTCGATAGCTGGGGCGTAGATTTCGGCCTGCTCGACGTCGATGGCAAACTCGTTGAGAATCCTTTTCACTATCGCGACAGCCAGACCAACGGGATGAAGGAAAGGGCGTTTGAGATGATGAGCAAACGCGACATTTATGAAAACACCGGCGTGCAGTTTATGCAGCTAAACAGCGTTTATCAGCTGCTCGCAATGCGTCTGAATTATTCGATTGCCTTAGCCAAAGCTAATAATCTGATTTTCATTGCTGATTTGGTTTCGTACTTTCTGTGCGGCAAGATTTTCGCAGAATACAGTCTTGCCAGCACATCACAATTTATGGATATGAGGACAGGCCAATGGTCCAAAGAGGTCCTGGATAGATTGTCTCTGCCGATTCACATCATGCCGAAAATCGTCGAGCCCGGGACCGTTGTGAGCCAGTTGTCCGGCAGGATTGGAATAGAGCTCCGCTGTGGGCCAATTCCGGTTATTGCTATCGGCTCACACGATACTGCTTCAGCCGTCGTCGCTGTGCCCGCTGCCGGGAGTGCTAATTGGGCGTATCTTTCATCGGGAACCTGGTCCCTTATGGGCGTTGAAGTGCCGAAGGCAATTGTCAATGATAAAACCTTTGCATACGAGTTCACAAATGAAGGCGGAGTTGAAAAAACGATTCGGCTTCTCAAAAACATAATGGGACTATGGCTCATGCAGGAATGCAGGAGGCAATGGCAGCGTGAGGGGACCGACCTGTCCTATGCGGACCTGGCGGCTTTGGCGGAAAAAGCCGAACCGTTTGCCAGTCATATTGACGTTGATTACAGCGGATTTCTTGCACCCGGTGATATGCCGAAGAGAATTAACGATTACCTGACAGAGACCGGCCGGAATCCAATCGACGATAAAGGGCAAATGATAAGAACGATACTGGAGAGCCTGGCCTTAAAGTATCGTTCCATAATGGAAGCTATCGAAGATGCTACGGGAAATACGATTGAGATATTGCATATTGTCGGCGGCGGAATACAAAATGAGCTGCTCTGCCAATTCACGGCCAATGCCCTCGGCAAGAAGGTAATCACCGGCCCGATTGAGGCAACGGCCAGCGGCAATATCCTGATGCAGGCCAAGGCCACAGGACAGATACAATCTCTGGCCCAGGCCAGAGAGATTGTCCGCAATTCATTTGAGATGAAAGAATATCAGCCGCAGGATGCCTCACTCTGGGATGAACAATACAAAAAAGTGCATGGCTCGTAAGTGCATAAGGAAATAACCAACAATAGAAAGATTCATTTTGATTGCAGAACTCGAAAGCAGATTAGATAGTTTCGACCCCAACGAAAGAAAGCAGGCCCTGACGGCACTCTGTGAGAAAGTCCGGGCAGGTGAAATCACTTCGCCAAGATCCGGCACAGATGTTAATCTGCACTGTCATACCTTTTTCTCTTATAATACTTATGGCTATTCGCCGAGCAAATTTGCCTGGTTAGCCCGCAAAGCCGGGTTGGCCGTTGCAGAAGTAGTGGATTTTGATGTGTTGGATGCTTTGGAAGAGTTCCTTGCGGCAGCAAGGATGCTCGGTCTGAAGGCCTGTGCCGGTCTGGAAACCAGAGTCTTTGTACCGGAATTTGCCACCAGAGTAATGACATCGCCCGGTGAGCCGGGTATCACGTACCATATGGGAGTAGGGTTTCCGAGAGCCACACTGGGCGGTGAGCAAAAACAGTTCCTGCTGAATCTTCGCCAAACTGCACAGCAGAGGAATCAGGATTTGATGGGACGGGTGAATCAGCACTTAAAGCCGGTGGAGCTGAATTACGAAAAAGACGTGCTTGTTCTGACGCCGGGCGGCAACGCTACGGAGAGGCATATGTGTCTTGCCTATGTACGTAAGGCAAAGGAAATCTTCGGCGATGGAGATAAGCTTATAAAGTTCTGGTCTGAGAAGCTGGGAGTTGAGATTGAATCGTCGGCATTGCCCCAGGGCAGAGAATTGCTGAATACGATTCGAGCGAAAACAATGAAACGCGGCGGCGTCGGGTATGTGCTGCCGGATAAAGGCTCATTTCCACTGATGGCTGATACCAACCGGTTTTTATTTGAGGCTGGCGCAATTCCAACTTTGACTTGGCTGGACGGCACCAGCGAAGGTGAAAGAGACATAGAAGAGCTTTTAGATGTAGCTATGAGCACCGGCGCAGCGGCTATCAACGTTATCCCCGACCGCAATTATACGCCCGGAGCCAAAGGCGAAAAGCTTCAGAACCTCTACCAGGTGGTGGAATTAGCCCAAAAGCTGCATTTGCCGGTTGTAGAGGGAACAGAGATGAACAGCCCGGGACAGAAATTTGTTGACAACTTCGATACGGCGGAGCTGGAGCCGCTGGTGCCGGTATTTCTCAAAGGCGCCCACATCGTTTACGCCCATTCGGTGCTTCAACAGAAATGCGGCCTTGGCTATACGAGCGACTGGGCAAAGAAAAACTTTAAAAGCGCTGCGGACAAAAACGAATTCTTCCAGCAGCTTGGAAGCTCACTTGAGCCACAGGACGAAGATAAACTTAGCACTTTAAGTGAGGACGTAACCGCTAAGGAAATATTGGACAAAGTGACCCGTGACTTGAAGCAAGAAGGGTGAGGGACAAGTTATGGCAGTTTTACCGAAAACGCAATATGCTGTGCAGTTAGTTGGGCCGGATGAGCTTGTCCTGAATAAGTCCAAGGAGGTTTTTCCGCCGGGCAGGCATCAGATTCTTTGCCGGGTCGAGGCGGTTGGACTTTGTTTTTCCGACCTTAAATTACTAAAGCAATTTTCCTCACATGTCCGCAAGAGCAAAATTGTTTCCGGCATTGATCTTGAAATACTCAAGGAGATACCCAGCTATGTCCCCGGCGAAGCGCCGACAATACCCGGCCACGAAACTGTAGTCAGAATTGAGGCGGTTGGCCCCGCGGTGGAAAATTTTAAGCCCGGCCAGCGTTTCCTTGTACAGACGGATTATCGCTGGGTGCGCACCGCCAGTTCCAACGCGGCATTCGGATACAATTTCGAAGGCGCTCTTGCCGAGTATGTGCTGATGGACGAAAGGGTCATAACCACACCGCAGGGCGACTCGATGCTTTTACCCGTCGGCGAGGAGCTTTCCGGCTCGGCTGTTGCTCTGGTAGAGCCGTGGGCCTGCGTTGAGGATGCCTATGTATCCGCCGAACGTACGAGTTTGAAAATAGATGGCCAGATGCTCATCGTTGCTGATACTGATGTAACTGAAAATACTTTTCAGAATCTGTTTAGTAGCTATGGAAGACCGGCTAAAATAACCTGGCTTTCAGAGGAGCCAATACTGGCTGAATTGGAGGCAGCCGCAGACAGGGCCGCAAGCATATCGGCGCTTATCGATGCCGGCTATGACGACATAATCTATTTTGGCTCTGATGCTAAGGTTGTTGAAGTATTGTTTGCAAAAGTTGCTTTGAATGGTATTCTCAATATCGTCCTTTGTGGCGACAGATTCGGCAGAGATGTTGTTACTACGGTTGGGCGGGTTCACTATGGTGGTATTCGAATAGTGGGTACTACAGGCTCGGACCCGGCTGAGTCTATGAAAGTGATTCCCGATACCGATGAAATTCGTCCCGGTGACAGGATTAATATTGTCGGAGCGGGCGGCCCGATGGGTATGATGCACGTCATACGAAACATCTGTCAGGGCGTCGAAGGCGTGAGCGTTTTTGCTTCCGACGTGGATGACAATCGGCTGGCCACACTAACAAAAATTGCCAGGCCTTTAGCCGAGAAATATGATGTTACGTATGAGGCATACAATCCCTTGAAAGAAAAGGTTACCGAGGCATTTGACTACACCGCTTTGATGGCGCCGATACCTGCTCTGGTTGCCGCTTCGGTGCATAGCGCCGCAGAACGGGGTTTAGTAAACATATTTGCCGGCATTCCCGCGACGGTTACCGGCAAGGTTGACCTTGATGCTTATATAGAAAAGCGATTGTATTTCATCGGGACCAGCGGCTCAACTCTGGAGGATATGAAACGAATGCTGCAAAAAGCCGAATCCGGACGGCTTGATACAAACCTCAGCGTCGCGGCTGTTTGCGGGCTTGCCGGTGCGACCGACGGCATTCGAGCGGTTGAGAACCGTTCGATAGCAGGTAAGATTGTTGTTTACCCGGCCTGTAAAGATTTGCCGCTGCTGACGCTTGAGAAGATGAACGAAAAGATGCCAAAAGTTGCTGAGTGTCTAAACGATGGCTTGTGGACCAGACAGGCCGAACTGAAACTTCTGGAAATGTATTAAAATTCTTGGAAAGGACAAATTATGGAACCGCTAACGAAACTAATCAGAAGATTCTCAAAGCGAATGAAAAGATGTGATGTTTGGTTGGTTTGTACGCTATGGTTGGTTGCTTTTTTGATGGTCGGCTGTGAAGAGCAACAATCAGGATTCAGCGGCCTGGAAATGGGGATGGGGAATCTGGCGCGTTTGTCCTCTGCCGAGACGCGTTCGATCAGTCCGGAGAATTTCACCGGCGAAAAGGGCAAGGGAGGAATGGCAACAGAGGGTACCGGCGCAAGGGCAGCCCGTGAATTGGGGCAGGGCTGGAAAGTCTCCCCCTCGGTCAGGATTACGCCGGGCCAGACCTTCGTAATGGCGGACGTCGAAGGCTGCGGCGCCATTCAGCATATATGGATGACCCCGACCGGAAACAATCGCTTTAACATTTTGCGGATTTACTGGGATGGTGAAGAAAAACCCTCTGTGGAATGCCCGGCGGGGGACTTTTTCGCCTGCGGTATGGGTCAGTATGTCGGTGTCAACTCCATGGCGGTCTGTGTCAATCCGAAGAGCGGATTTAACTGTTACTGGGTAATGCCGTTTCGCAAAAGCTTTAAGATTACTATGACGAATATCGATGCCAAGCCAATGGTACTGTATTACCAGATAGACTACACGCTGACTGATGTCCCGAAAGACGCGGCTTATTTGCACGCCCAGTTTCGTCGGGTAAATCCACTTCCCGACAAGCAGGATTATACCATTCTTGAGGGCGTGCGGGGAAAAGGGCACTACGTTGGAACTTATATGACCTGGGGCTCAAACAGTCCCGGCTGGTGGGGTGAAGGTGAAATTAAGTTCTTTATGGATGGTGACACAAAATTTCCCACGATTTGTGGGACCGGTACGGAAGATTACTTCTGCGGCTCTTATGGTTTCAGCAAATTCCAGGGCAGGGGGTATGAGGAATTCAGCAATCCTTACACGGGGATGCCGCAGGTTATAGAGTCCGAGACGCAGCCGCGTTTCGGGCTGTACCGCTGGCATATTATGGACCCGGTCAGGTTTGAAAGTGACCTGAAGGTAACGATGCAGGCGCTGGGCTGGAAGAGTGAGGGAAGGTATCTGCCTCTAAAAGATGACCTTTCTTCGGTTGCGTTCTGGTATCAAGCCGAGCCTCATGCGCCGTTTCCGAAATTACCGGACAAAGACTCTCTGAAAAATTGAAAGATACCCGCGGATTTTTAAGTTTTGAAAAGGTCGAAGCAAAATGGCAGATACAAATGAAATCGAAAAAGCATACGAGCAGGCAAAGCAGCGTTATGCCGAGCTGGGCGTTGATACCGATGAGGCAATGGAGCGGCTGAGCAGCACGGCGATATCGCTGCACTGCTGGCAGGGGGATGACGTCGGGGGATTTGAAAGTGACGAAGGCCTCAGCGGCGGCGGCATAATGGCCACGGGTACATATCCCGGCAAGGCAAGAACAGCCGATGAGCTGCGGGCGGATTTGGAAAAGACGTTGAGCCTGATACCGGGTAAGCATCGGCTGAATCTGCACGCGATGTACGCAGAAACCAAAGGCAAGTTCGAGCGCAACGAATTGACCGCCGAGCATTTTACGGCGTGGATTGACTGGGCGAAGGCGAACGGCCTGGGAATGGATTTTAACGGCACGTTCTTTTCGCATCCGAAGGCCGAGAGCGGTTTCACGCTGTCCAGCGCGGACGAAGGGATACGGCGCTTCTGGGTAGAGCACGGAATCGTGTGCCGGGAAATCGGTGCGGCGATGGGAAAGGAATTAGGCACACCCTGTGTCACAAACTTGTGGATTCCAGACGGATATAAAGATATACCGGTTGACAGAAAAGGACCTCGCCAGCGGCTTAAAAAGTCACTCGATGAGATATTCGCCGAACCGATGGACCGAAGCTGCCTTCTGGATGCCGTGGAGAGCAAGCTCTTCGGTATAGGCTCGGAAAGTTATGTCGTCGGCTCACACGAGTTTTACCTGGGCTATGCCATCGAAAATAAAACGCTGCTGTGCCTGGACACGGGACATTTTCATCCGACGGAAGTTGTCTCCGACAAAATATCATCGGTGCTGACTTTTCTGGATGAGATTCTGCTTCATGTCAGCAGGGGCGTGCGGTGGGACAGCGACCACGTGGTTGTTCTCTCGGACGAGCTGCGGGCCATAACCGAACAGATAGTGCGGGGCGATTATCTTAAGAGGGTGCACATCGGCCTTGATTTTTTTGACGCCAGCATTAACCGCATAGCGGCCTGGGTAATAGGGACGCGCTGTATGATAAAGGCGCTTTTGATCGCCCTCTTGGAGCCGGCGGAGAAGCTCCGCGAGACAGAGCTGGACGGTGACTACACTGCACGTTTGGCGATGCTTGAAGAGCTTAAGACAATGCCCTTCGGGGCGGTCTGGGATTACTACTGCACAAAGCAGGATGTCCCGCCGGGACCGGACTGGCTGAAAGAAGTCAGGGACTACGAGACCAGGGTGACAAACAAAAGGCAAGGTTAAATGAATCTATAAAAGGAAAGGGGAACAAATGGCAACAGACAGCGAAAGTGGCGCTATAAAGGGAATGGATTTACTTTATGAATTTGAGCGTGAGCCGGTCTCGAAAAACAAGCTTCAGCCCGGCAAACATTTTGCGGGCGTTTTTGCCGGCGAGCACGTCGCAGGTACCGAGTTCGTCATAGGAGCGCTGTTTGTCGCCTGGGGTGCAAGCGCATTTGACATATTTGTAGGGCTGCTTATTGGTAACCTGATGGCTGTGCTGACCTGGACATTCGTATGCGCTCCGATAGCCGTTCGGACCCGGCTGACGTTGTACTGGTATCTTCGCAGGGTCGCCGGGCCGGTTACCACAACGGTTTATAATGTTCTCAACGCTGTGTTGTTCTGCATCCTGGCCGGGTGTATGATTACGGTCTCGGCCTCGGCGGTTCGAATCCCATTCGGCATCGAGGAGCAAACGGGCTGGTTCCCGACGGACATAAGATTTGTTCTGGTTGTAATCGGTGTCGGTGCGGTTGTGGTTACTCTGGCGATTCTGGGCTTCAAGAAGCTGGCACAATTTGCGGAGGTCTGCTCGCCTTGGATGTTTCTGATGTTCATAGCCGGGGGGATTGCCATGCTGCCCGGCCTGGCGGCCCAGGAGCTCGGCCATAAAATCGGCAGTTTTCAGGATTTCTGGACACTGGCAAACAAGTCGGTTTGGACGGGCGTGGCGCCGGCGGGCAATCCACAAATTACATTCTGGCAGGTGGCCGCCTTTGCGTGGATTTGTAATCTGGCGATGCACGGCGGGCTGTCGGATATGGCGCTTCTGCGCTACGCCAAGAAGTCATCTTATGGTTTGTATTCGGCCTTCGGAATGTTTCTCGGTCATTATTTGGCGTGGATTTGTGCGGGCATTATGGGTGCGGCGACGGCGATTATCTTAGGTAAGACTATGGGTGAGCTTGATGCCGGCGGGGTTGCCTCGCAGGCCCTCGGTGTCTCGGGAATCATTGCCGTGGTTATTGCCGGCTGGACGACTTCGAATCCGACGTTATACCGGGCGGGACTGGCCTTTCAGGCGGTAACTCCCGGCTGGCCTCGATGGCTGGTAACACTTGCTGCCGGGGCCATTACCACGGCAATCGCGTGCTCTCCGTTTGTATTTACGAAACTGCTTGATTTCGTCGGATACTATGGCCTGCTGCTTATGCCCGTCGGGGCGATTGTTTTTGTTGAGCACTGGATATTTCCCAAAATCGGCTTGACCCAATTCTGGGCCTCACGAAAGAAGCTGTTAGTGAGCTGGCCGGCACTGCTTAGCTGGGGCATTGCCATCGCGACGGCTTTGATCCTCGAGCAAACCGGAATTCTGCACCTGTTCTTCTTGTTTGTGCCGGTCTGGGTGTTGACAGCGGTGCTCTATATCGTTTTTGCTTCGATGGCGGGCGCCCGTGAGAAGTTTGATGAGCAGGCGGAAGAACAAGTTCCCCGGAACGTCAATCACGAATCATCAGCGAGTGGGTCTGAAGTAGGTAGCTGGACTGAACAGAAGAACAATATCGGCAAAGACCCCGTGTTGTGGGCATCCGGGATTATTGCGGCCGCGGCACTGCTTACGTGTTTAGTTCTGCCGATTTGGGTGTTTGTTACCGGTGGCGGTCAATACGAACAGAACTTCGCTGCTTTCAAAAATATACTTATCTGGCCGACCTTGATTTACTTTGTCACCGGTACGATATGGGCCGTAAAAAGAAACAAAGCGGATTGAGAGAAAGGAAAAATTATGCCTGAAAAAGATTCCGCAAAAGGAGAAAAAAAATACTACGAAGATGTTCCTATGAAGTCTGAGGGATTTTTCTTAAAGGGTGCAGGCTCTCTTGACTGGGGGATGAAGAACCGGCTTTCGAGGATATTTAATCCCGATACCGGCCGAACGGTAATGTTCGCGATTGACCACGGCTACTTTCAGGGGCCGACGACAGGACTTGAGCGGATTGACCTGACCATCGTGCCGCTGATGTACTACGCCGACGCTATAATGCTGACCCGTGGGATTCTGCGAACCTCGGTTCCGCCCACCCTGAACAAGCCGGTCGTGATGCGCTGCAGCGGCGGGCCGAGCATACTCAAGGAGCTCTCGAACGAGGAATTAGCCGTTGATATAGAGGACGCGATTCGGATGAACGTCGCGGCGATTACCCTGCAGGTCTTTATCGGCGGCGAGTTCGAGACCCGTTCGGTACATAATATGACCCGGCTGGTGGATATGGGGCTGCGTTACGGTATTCCGACTATGGCGGTTACGGCGGTGGGCAAAGATATGGTCCGGGATGCAAGATATTTCCGCCTGGCCTGCCGCATCTGTGCTGAGCTGGGTGCTCAGATTATCAAGACCTATTATGTTCCGGAAGGCTTTAAGACGATAACGGCTTCCTGTCCGGTTCCGATTGTCATGGCCGGAGGCAAGAAAATCCCCGTGCTCGACGCCCTGACAATGGCGTACAATGCGGTCCAGGAAGGTGCATCGGGCGTGGACATGGGACGCAACATTTTCCAGTCTGATGCGCCCAAGGCGATGATGCAGGCGATTCGCAAGGTTGTTCATGAAGATATGAAGCCGGCCGAGGCCATCGAACTGTACGAAGCCCTCAAAAACGAAAAAGATTAACCACAGATTTCACGGATTTTCATCCTTCGCAGTGCTACGGAGAATGGAAACACGGATTAAATATAAACATATGAATCTTGTTTATTCTTCAGGGTCTTTTATTGTACATAACAGTACAGAAAAATTGTTGCAATAACAGATAAGGACAATTATCATCAAGCTATGGTAAGTTTCAATGAAATTGAAAATGTTGCCAGAAAAATTGGAATGCAAATCAATGCCAAGGCAGTGATTCTTTTCGGCTCATATGCTCGAAAACAACCCGGAAAGTATAGCGATGTTGACTTTTTGGTGATTGCCGAAAGTGATTTGCCAAGACACAAAAGAAGCCGCCAGCTGCACCTTATGTTCAAGCCGTATCCTTTTCCGATGGACATTCTGGTTTATACTCCCAAGGAAGTGGAAAATGAAAGTGAATTCGAGCTTTCATTCATCTCCACCGTACTACGGGAGGGGAAAAAGCTGTATGGATAAAAAGCATGAATATGCCAAGCGATGGTTCGATAAGGCAAAAAGTGATCTATTAGATGCTGACAATAATCTTGCCGCTGATAAAGTGCCTTATGACACGGTCTGCTTTCACTGCCAGCAGGCCGCTGAAAAACTGCTCAAGGGTTTCCTTGTCGCGCACGGCTGCGAATATCCGATAACACATAACCTGTTTGTTATCTTGGACAAGGTTGTTGAATATGACGGGCTTGCCGAATCGTTGCGAGAGGCGCTTGCTTTGCTTAACCCTTACGCTGTAGAAGTTCGCTATCCTGGAGATGAATTAACCTTGACGATGGACAACGCTGCTGAAGCACGGCAGGCGGCACAAGAGGTCCTTGAGTGGACGAAATCAAGGTTTGCACAGCTTTTTGAATGAAGAAAATAAAGACTTTGTTCTTATGCACTTATGCTCTTATACACTTTTTTCTTGCCTTTTACGACAATCCCGACCTTAATATCCTTTGTTTTTTATGTTTAGTCGTCGCTGCTCTGGCGACGAAAAGCAATCTCGCCCTTGGTGGGATGCGGAATCCAAACGCGATTCGACATGTGTGATGCGAAAATGTCCGAACCAGCGGCTAAAAACGGAAGCCGGGTATACGGATCTGGTGAGCCGCAGCGTTATAATCCGAAAGTAGGAGTATGGAGTTAATTGAGATCTTGGATTCTCCGACACTTCGGCAACGCTCAGTGCAGGCTTTGCTTAGAATGAGTTTTAGGGGCCTAAGATGAAGAATAATACATCAGATAAATATTCTTCGAGGAAATTAGCTCAAATAGCGCCGATTGTTCGCGGGCTTCTGGCAGAGGAGACAGGTAACCAGGACATACCCTATGAACCCATTATCTTAAAATCTCTGACGAGTAAAGAAGCTATTGATTTTGCCGGTTCATCGAAAAATGCCGAAGCGAACGAGTATCCGGCACCCTTGAGCAAATCTCAGAAGCCGCCGCTTTTTTTAGATACAATGGAGTATGATACCGAACCGGAGAAACTCCGTAAGCAATTGTGCGATTGGATTTCGGATTATTCACTAAAGTATAAGGGCAAGCCTGAAATCGTATGTCTTCGTGAGCTGGGTATACTTTATGTTAGCCGAGAAGATGATGCAACTGATTTGCCTCTTAAGAATAAGGTTGCGCTGGTAACCGGTGCCGCAGGAGCCATCGGTTACGGCATTTGCTGTGGGCTGCTGGAAAAGGGCTGCCATCTCGTCGCCACTGACCTTCCGGGCAAAAAGCTTGACGATTTCACGGCTGACCTGAAGCAATCAGCAGGCGACCGAGTAATAGGAATTCCAATCGATGTTACTGATGAAAAGTCTGTTGTCCGAGGTTTTGAAAGTGTCATTCTGACCTGGGGCGGAATTGATATTGTGGTTGTTAATGCCGGCATCCCGCTGGTCTCATATTTGAAAGATATAGAGCTCGATGACTTTTGCAAGCTCGAAAAAGTAAACGTGGAAGGTACTTTTCTAACGCTTCGTGAAATCTCCCACCACTTTATATTGCAGAATACCGGTGGTGACATTATTATCGTCTCCACCAAGAACGTTCCCAGCCCAGGCGCCGGTTTTGGCGCCTACAGCGTCACCAAAGCGGCGGCCCACCAGCTGGGACGAATTGCCAGTATAGAGCTGGCGCAATACGGGGTTCGCGTTAATATGGTGGCGCCGGACGCGGTATTTTCCGAGGGTAAGTACAAGTCCGGCCTTTGGGAAGAAATAGGCCCCAGCCGAATGAAGGCGCGGGGACTCGATAAAGACCAGTTGCAGGAGTATTACCGAAACAGGAATCTGCTGAAAGCTAAGGTTACGGGCCGACACGTTTCCAACGCCGTACTGTTCTTTGCCACGCGCCAGACACCTACAACCGGCGTTACAATTCCCGTGGACGGGGGTTTGCCGGACGCCACACCAAGATAGGCCTGTTGCCGAGGCTGGGAAATCAACAGGGAAGGGACGGAACACATAATAAAGGTATTGCCGAAGATACGAAAGGAATGATTCAAATGGACAAAGCGCTTGCTGAGCTAATAAAAATATCGAGAGGGACAGGAGGAGACCCGACGCTCGTTCAAGGTGGAGGCGGCAATACATCTGTGAAAACAGGAGACGGCAAATATATGTATATCAAGGCCAGCGGCACGGCCCTGAAGGATATGAATGAAAAACAAGGTTGGCGAAGGCTGCGGGTCGATTCGGCCCTGTCAATTGTAAGGAATAAGTCGATAGCACAGCTCGATACCCAAAAAAGAGAAATTGAGGTGGTAAACAGGCTGCTCCTTGCCTGCGATGATAACGTTAAAACAATTGCCCGGCCTTCGGTGGAGGCACACCTGCACGCCTGTCTGGATAAGTGCGTGATTCATCTACATCCGAGCGCCGCCGGGGCTTATGTAAATGCGAAAAATGGAAAGACCAAGCTCGAAAAGCTTTTCAAGGATGAAAGTTACTCGCCGCTTTGGGTCCCTTACACCGACCCCGGCTACATGCTTGCTAAAAGGATAGCCGGGCTGGTGGATGGCTATCACAAGCAGTTCGGCGAGAAGCCTGCGATTCTTTTCCTCGAAAAGCACGGGCTTTTCATTACGGCAAAAACCGCCACCGGCGCTTTGCGGCTCGTGCGCAGGGTGATGAATCGCTGCAACAGCAAGCTGAAACAGCCGAAGCCCGGAAGCGCCAAGTCCGTTAAGCGGGAAATAATAAGCGATGTAAAGCTATGCATTGAAAAGGCATATTTCGAGGCCACCGGCAAGCCCGCTGCGATATGTTATTATTACAACGATGCTATTGCGGATTTTTTTCGTCAAAGAGACGCAAAGAAAATGCTAAAGGGCTCTTTGACCCCGGACGAGCTGGTTTACGCAAATGGGCCCGCGATGTGGGTCGAGCTGAAAAAAAGTAATAAGTCAC
>Ga0315537_1000732_pt1 | contig 26238 bp, 25 predicted proteins | sample SalMarSW160270MG_FD_203091 | JGI IMG/M metagenome (GOLD analysis project Ga0315537, IMG submission 203091) | Salt marsh sediment microbial communities from the Plum Island Ecosystem LTER, Massachusetts, United States - Salt Marsh Sediment SW1602-70 ...
TGTATTGAATCTCTGGTCCGTAAGAATCGTGATAATCGAAAGTATCAAAATAAATAAGGTGGTTGTTTTAATTCCCCCTCCGGTAGAACCCGGCGAGGCGCCGATAAACATCAGGATGCTCATCATAAACAGCGTTATCGGTCTGAGTCCCGCAATATTGACGGTATTGAAGCCTGCTGTCCGTGCTGTTACAGATTGGAACAGAGAAGCAAAAAATTTTTCATGCGGACGCATCCCTGATAAAATATGATCATGTTCAAAAAGGAAAAAATTAACCGCACCGAAGAGCAGGAGTGAAATCGTTGTGATAAGTACGATTCTTGTTTGAACGGTGAGCCGTTCTCTCTCTCCCCCTACAATCCTTCTCCCCAGATTCCGCAAAACAGTGAATCCGAGTCCACCGGAAACAATGAGACTGATCAGCACGATATTCGGCCAAACCTGTGAACCGGCTCTTATAAAACTGTCGCTGTACAGCGAAAACCCTGCATTGCAGAAGGCTGAAACAGAATGAAATACCGCATGGAACAAAGATTCCGCACTGCCCGGTATTTGACGTATGAAGTACGGAAGAAACATCAGCACACCGACGAACTCCAGAATAAAGGTAGTAACGACAATAGCCCTGATAATACTGTAGAGATTTTTCAAATCTCCCTGATCGAGGAGCGATGCAGTGGAAAACCTGCCGTACAGGCTCATCTGACTCCCAAGCGAAACCTGAATAAAAGCAGCTATTGTCATTATACCAAGCCCCCCCGCCTGAATAAGCATAATAAGAAAAATCTGGCCTATTCGGGAGAAAGCAGTACCGGTATTCACCACGATAAGTCCGGTTACGCACACTGCCGAAGTCGATGTAAACAGGGCATCGATATACCTCAATTCGGTTCCCTGCGCCCGTGAATAGGGAAGATACAGCAAAAACGAGCCGAAGAGAATGATTGTAGCAAAACTCACAATAATGAGCTGTGCCGGGCTCACCCTGAACGAGCTGAATATTTGACGCAGGCGTTCCACCTGTATGAGAAACTTTGCGAAGATGATCACTTCTACCAGCGAAAGAAACCCGCGAGAATAGAGAAAAATGAACCGATCCACCACAGGAACTCCCCTGAATTTGCTGTAACTGAATATAAGAATAGCCGCAATAATGTAGTGGCGCCAGTATCGCACAATATACGCACGCGGATTTGGATCGAGAAGGAAGTGCACAAGGAGCTCGAGCAGAATAATAGCGATCAGTAAAATACCCACCGTATAATCAATGGACCTGTAGGGGAAGCTGAGCTCAAAGAGCACCCAGATAAAAATATCGAGCTCAATAAAGAGTGTGAGAAGATCGAAATAATTGGATAATTTTTCTCTGATATTATACTTCATAGGTTACGGCTTCTTTGGATGCAGTTGTTAATATAAGACATGATTCTTTTTCGACAACGATGTCGTCCTCTATTCGCACGCCTCCGAGTCCGGGAAGATATATACCGGGCTCGACGGTCAGCACCATGTTCTCTACGAAGGATTTTTCAAAATCTTCCTGGGGGTAACTGTTCTCATGCACCTCGAGCCCGATACTGTGGCCGAGACTGTGAATAAACCTTCCCCTGAAACTATCGTGACTGTCGATAAACCTGCAAACCGCCTTTTCAACTTTTTCAACCTGTACACCGTTACCGATCATACCAAGCGCGATTTCCTGGGCCTTCAAAACCGTGTTGTACAGCTTCAGTACATCCTCACCCGGCTTGCCTGTAAGATACGTCCTGCTGATGTCCGACACATAACCGCTGTACGTAGCGCCGAAATCGATGAGAATGATATCACCTTCTTTGAGCGGGACGTTCGCACCGCTGTAATGCGGTTTGCTTGCATTTGTGCCGAATGCAACGATGGTCTGAAACGCAGCAGCCTGTGCACCCCTCCTCCGTACCTGATAATCGATCTCACCGCTCAGATCGAGTTCCGTAACTCCCCGCTTGAGGTAGTTTGGAAAATCGTCCGCTACGGAACTCGCAATATCACACGCCTTCTGTATCTTTTCGATCTCATCCCGGGATTTTATCATCCTGGCGTTTTTAAATGCATTGCCAATATCTACGAGGTACATATCACCCAGAAGCTCTTTCAGATGAAGATACAACGAATGGGAGGTGGAGTCGAATGATATCCCGATAGTTTTGTAGTTTGATAGAGCGGATTTAAGTTTATCATCCCGTTCCTGTTTATCTTTGTACATCACAATTTCAGCATCTTCTTCCAGACTTTTCAATATCTCTTCTTCGAGTGCGGTGGCAAAGACATACATTTTCCCGTTTTGCACGAACAGAAGCCCGCAGTTTTCAAAAACTCCGTTATCGAGACCGGTCATATACAGGAAATTTTTATCCAGGCTGTCGCGGTTGTAGATAAGCACGGCTTCAACCGTTCGAGATGATTGTATATTCTTAAATACGTTCTCGATTCTCTTCAGTATTATCTGACCTGACAAATTAATCCTTTCTAAAATCGATCTGAGTTCAATACAACTAATTGTAAACCTTTTTGGATTACTACATAATATTGATAATGGATAGTTCGGTAAAGATTTATACGCCGGTATGTTTTTATATACCGATTTTTTTCCAATGAATCATTGAAAGCGGAAATAGAGCGTTCACCTTCCTATTATCGTACAATCAGTATTTCTATATTCGGTAAATTTCGCTTAAATAAGACACTTTCGGTGGTTCGACAAAACAACATTTTTTTACCTTCCTTCTTAATAAATAAGATTATATTATTTTATTTTATTATAAAATACGCATTACTATTCAATTAATTTAAAGCGGTGTATGTCCTTGTCGTGACAGAATATCAACAAGTAACTGTGGTTGAATTTATGGTTTTATCCATTAGAATTCTGGCCTAGCGAAGCGATGTCTTTTCCTTTTGTACCAGAATTTCGAATACAAATGACTATATTATACTACATTGCCGTAATATTACATACTTTAGGTAAAAACCATTAGGTAAGTGATAATTTTCAACTTCTAAGATTGACAAGTTTACTTACCTATTTTTAAAGAAAATTCATGAAGACATTCACACTGGTCCTTTTTTTAACAGTTTTTATATTTTTATTTCCTTCGCAGCTTTTTCCCCAGATAATCGATGGCACTGTTTCCGAAAATGAATACCCCAATTCCCTGACATTTGACGAGGGCTTGTATACATTCGTGGATTGTCAAGGGAGATACTGTATATTTTGCGCTTTCCGCTGAAACAACCGGCTGGGTTGCAATCGGTATTGATCCGGTTACGATCATGGAAAATGCCGACATGATTTTCGGATGGGTAGACGACACAGGAAACACATATACGGTTGATGCGTATGCCACAGGACCATACGGGCCACATCCTCCGGATGAGGAACTTGGCGGTACGAACGATATACTCGAGTCCACAGGGACTGAACAGAATGGCATCACGACAATTGAATTTTCACGTCGTATAGATACCGGTGATGCATATGACAAACTGACTATTTCGTTTATTATGATGATATGGGCCATGCTTATAGCCAGGTACCTGAAAAAAAGACGATGGTGGCTGAAAGCACACAGAACGCTGGAAATATGGGGTGTAAGCCTTGGTATTATTGCCGCAGAGTATATGTTGTTTTCAACATCGGTAAATCATTTTCGAATTATACATTCCTATTTCGGCGTTGCTGCCGTTATTGCCCTCATCTGTACACCGGTAATCAGTCAATTAATATTTAAAGGGAAAAAAGAGCATAAACCTTTCTTCAGGAAATTCCACAGATGGCTGGGAAGAAGTGCACTCCTTTTAACCTTCATTTCAATTGTTTTGGGGCTATTCCAGATTAACATACTGTAACTGCGAGAAAACAACTGTCTAAAACTGTGTGAAGTACCCTATGGTCAGATGCCGTACAAGCCTGTCTATTGAGTGTGAATACTTGAATTCCAGGTCAATGGAGACAAGATCCACAATGTTGAAGTTCACACCGAAGTTATACCAGACTTCGTCCCATCTGCCCTGTGCAATGCGGATCTCTTCAATTTCACCCTTAAAAGAGAATTGCGGGCTCAGCTCGATATCGGTCCCGACGAAAACGGTGAGGTTTTCCGGTTTCGAGTAGCTGAAGGGAACAATGGGATAGCGCAATCCGTACGACAGGTTCTGCTCGTTTCTGAACAGATAGTAAGTATTTGAAGCAACGATATATGCACCGTTCACGCTTGCACCGTCGACTTTGCTCAGCTCTCCTCTCATAAAATAGGAATAACCGACGGCAATTGCCGGAAGCGTCATCGATCCGTCGGTAATAAGAAATCGGGCAATAACTCCGGGCTGGCTCAGATCCACCGCATCACTCCCTATAAAGCGCCCCATATCAAAATAGATGCCGAGGAACACGAAATCGGACACACCGAGGACAGCGCTTGTAAAAATTCCCCCTCCGTCATATACGGAGAATCCAAAGTTCATATCACCTCTGTATGGCGTATACGCTTTTGGAACATCTATTATATTTAAATCAAATGAGCCTGCTTCAAGAACAAAAGGGGTAGCTGTTAACAGCGCCACGGCAAACAGTACAATTACGGTTTTCTTCCCGAACATGGTAGGCCTCTGTAACTTTTTTTATAGTATCGGTTGAAAAAAAATCTACTTAATAGGACTACAAAAGTTACAGAGGTAATGTATTACAGAATAATCACTGTGATGAACGAATATAAAAAAGCCCGGAAACGGCTTGCCACTGGGTGATTGTCCGGGCGGACGGCAGCAGGCGGAATAATAATGACGCCTGTGTGTGACTCTGCTAACTCACATCCTTCACATCCCACCAGCGGCATTATAGCGTTATTTCGACACTTGTTCTTTTTTTATGTCTCGTGGTGAAATCATCGACCGTTCCATAGGCAAGAATTACTGTGTATGTCTTCCCCTCAACAAGGGTCCGGTCAAGTGGGTCGCCCGAATCAAGCGGCAGAGCGAAAGAAAACTCGGTTTTTTTCCCGGATTCGCTCCCACTCCTGATAACAACATCATTACTCCCGCCCTGCGATTCATCCGCATCATGAGAGGTATACCAGGAGCCGAAATCATCACGTACAACAGGCGTCCCATCTTTGACAAACCCGATAATAATATTTGCGTCCTTCATGAGGCTGGTTGGATCAAAACCGACAGCCACCCATCCATCTGTCGGGGCACTGAGCACAACCTCGAGAAAAGAACCCGATATTTTCCATTGCAGCGTTATTCCTTCTGCAGTGATTTCATTGTACCCCTGCCTGTTGATTGATTGTTTTATGGTTTTGGACTGTGCGAGATTGAAAAACAGAAATACAGATACGACCATAAGAATCAGTGCCTGCAAGATGCCTCTTGTCCTCTTCATAATCTCCTCCGTTACCAGGGAGGATACCACATAATTTCACGCATTACCAATAAATTTGTATTTCCCCCAAACCTGTGCTATACTTTATGGTAAGGAGGCGAGAATGAAACTATGCGTTATGGAGATATGGCAGAAACTTGAGGAAATCAACAGAGAGAAACCCATACCAGATTTTGATACAATCATTGAGAATCTGCTGTTTATCGCTGATACGTATCCGGATCTTGATTACGATACGCCAAAAGAACTAGATTTCTGGTACAACAAGATTGTTGATTTGAAACACTACCTCACATTCCTCACTGCTGCATAATAGTTTTCCTTTTCTTCCGTTATCGTTGACTAAACACGCTCTTATATTATACTGTATCATTCTCCGGTAAAAAGTGAGACATATGCGCTTTCCCTGATATACTGTTAATACCGCCTCTCCCTCTCCCGATATTGTATATAAGTGGATGCATCCTTGTGAGCGAGTTGCACATTTATCAAAAAATATCTTGACAAATGAACAACTTATTCATAATAATTTAATTTTATTTGAGGCAGCTTTAGACAAAACAATGGCAGTTGAAATTACCCGGATACCATCAACAATTCATCCTGATTCAAAGCGTGTCATTGCCCGCTTCTTCATGCCCGGTACAAATGACAGGGTAAAGACCATCATCAAGAAGATCGTCGATCTTTCTGACGAGGCCGCGGACAGTATTCTGAACGATGTCTTGAGAAGCTTTGCGAAACGGCACAGGAACATAAGTAAAATATTCGAATTACATTTCTCCCACGTTCAACATTACCTCGATTCCATTGATGTCGACAAAAAATCATTAAGTCAGAACAAGAAGCTTCTCATCGGTTCCTACTTCACAATGGAGTACTCCATAGAAGCTGCGGCATTCTTTAATCCTTCGATTGTAGAAGACCCCTATCAGAACGGGCTTCAAAATGGAGATAAACGGGTTATAGTCAGCTTCCGTGCAACCGGAGAAGGGCATATTTCGTCAATTGTATTCAGGAATGCAGTCATCGACAGGAAAAACAACATTGAGTTTCTGCCGTCAGGCCCTTATGTGGATGTGCCTGAAGCGGTGAAGAGACACGTCTACGATAAAAAAACCTTTTTGCAAAAGCTCGATGAAATGAACATTCATAAAGATGTTGTCGGCATAGTTCTGGATAGGCTGAAAGATAAGTTTATATACGGTGAGCTGCAGGCCAGCCTGGAGGAGACAAAAAAGAGCGTCGAACTCACACCGTCCAAAGAAAAGGTACTGAACGCGATCAACTGGCTGGCAAGCTCGCACTATGAGATAACCTTTTCCCTCGATACGGCTATTTCCGAGCGGGTGATTTTTCCCGTTTCCTACTCGGAAAGCAACGGAATCGAAGACGCCCGGTTTGTGAAGTTTATCGATGATGACGGCAGTATCACATACTATGCGACATACACTGCATACAACGGGTTCACCATTCTCCCCAAGCTCATGGAGACGAATGATTTCTATCATTTCAAGATAATGCCGCTTCACGGTTCATACGCGCAGAACAAAGACCTTGCTCTCTTTCCCAGGAAAATAAACGGAAAATATACAATGATTTCACGATGTGACGGCTACAGCATGTACGTAATGCTTTCCGACAATATCAATCTCTGGCAGAGTGCCGAATTGATACGCGGACCCGAGCTGCCGGAGGAGTTTATCAAAATAGGTGTTGCAAGCCCCCCAATCGAGACGGAAAAGGGATGGCTCGTCATCACCCATGGAGTCGGCCCGATGCGTACCTACACGTTAGGCGCTATGCTCCTCGACCTCGAGAATCCCTCTCACGTCATTGCGTGCCTGCCCGAACCTCTTTTAACGCCCAATGAACAGGAGCGTGAAGGCTATGTTCCGAACGTCGTGTACTCATGCGGTTCCATCATTCACAACGATGAGCTCATCATAGCATACGGTATGTCGGACCATGCCTCCTCGTTTGCGAAGATTCCGGTTGATGAGCTGATCGGCGCGATGAAACGAACCTAAGGTACAGAGATAATTAACTCGTCGTTGCAAACATGACCCGGGCTATCATTACACTGTCAGGTTTTCAAAGAAACGTAGTAGTAGAGGTTTTTGGGATTGTCCGGGTCAAATCCCTCTTCAAGCGACCGGTAATAGGCCATAATCTGCAAAACAGGCATGTAGAGGATGTTACGTACGCCGTCTCCAAGACCGGTATTCAGCTCGAGCATGTAATCGGCATATTCGTTAAATTCTCCGGATGACCTGTCGCATATAACAAAAAGCTTTCCACCGAGGGCTTTCATGTTTTTTGAAAGCTCGATATCATATTTCCTGCCTGCATCAGGAACCAGTACCGTCACCAGCATATGCTCGTCCACGTTCGACATGGGGCCGTGCTGAAAATCGAGAGATACATAGGAATCAGATGGAAGAAGGACCATCTCTTTCACCTTCAGCTGTGCCTCTCGCGCAAGCCCGTAGTAGCTCCCGTTCCCGAGGAATGCGAACTTCATGACATTCAGGTCGTTACCGATTCTTTTGCCGATGTCATGAAACTGGTCCATCTTCTGCCGGGCGAGTGCTGGAAGCTTTTTCAGCTCCCGGCACAGGGCATCCTTTTCTTCGCAGATTCCCGCAAGATAGTTACCGGCAAGCACCATTGATGTGAGGGAGCGTGTGGTCGTAACGCTTTTTTCAAAAGCCTCCTCCAGGACAATCGCACGGTGGGCGTTAACGGCCATTTTGCTTTCTGAAAAACACACAACGGCAATCGTTGTTGCCCCCATTTTCCTTGCCTTTTCAAGAGCCATAACACTCTCTGTTGTATTGCCGGATCGCGAATAGCCGATTACAAGGGTTTTTTTCTTGCCGTTTATAAACGAGTCAGGGTTTGTCATCAGGTCGGATGCATGTACCGCACGGCAGGTTTTCCCTGTATGTTTCTGAAAAAAGGGGGCAACCGCATAGGAAACGTTGAACGCAGAACCGCACCCGGTGAAGATAACCTCATCCTTCCCGGCGCAGGCTTCCCGTAATTCCGCAGCCTGCCTGTCCAGTCTTTTAAACACCACTTCCCAGGAGTCCGCCTGTGTTTGTATCTCGGAAAAGGTGTGTATCCCCCGTTTTTTCTCTGTTTGTGCCATGTGCCCTCCCTTTTCTCCATAGTACGTCTTATAAAATTGAATATACTTACCACGCCAGCTCAGATCCCTTTCATCCTCCGAATGGGCAGTCCTACGGTCGAAACTGCAGCGGCCCCATACCTGTTGCCGAGCCGAACAGAATCGAAAATCGGCATCCCCCTGCTCATGCCGAATAAAAAGCCCGCATCAAAACTGTCCCCCGCGCATGTCGTATCGACGACATCAGCTGGGAGCGCAGGATAGTGCGAGATCTTGCCCCTGCAGCGCATAAAAGCACCGTCAGCGCCAGCCTTTACGATAACAGCCTGTATTTTATCCGAAAAAGAATCAAGCGCATCTTTCACATTGCTTTTTTTCGTTATATTCAACAGTTCTTCCCTGTTCGGCAAAAAAAAGTCGATATCCGGGAAAAAGTCTTCCATATCACTTATGTTCCATTTCCCCGTAACATCACCCCCGGGGTCGAGGGAGGTGGTCACTCCAATCTCTCTTGCCCGTTTCAGGAGAGCACCGAAATACGGTCGTAGCCCCGTCTGCAGAAAGACGGATGCAAGGTGCAGGTGGCAGTTTTTAGAAAAAGCCGGCTCCTTCAGGTCATCCAGGCCGGTTGATGAAATCGTCCCTGGAAAGGTAATGAACATTCTATCATTTGGATAGGTGAGCGAAACAGTCGCGCCCGTAGCATCAGTATCGGAAAAGACAACTGTATCGGTTATGACCCCGTACTCCTCGAGGCTTTTTACCACGAACTCCCCTGCAAAATCCCTCCCCACCCGGCTGTAGAATTGGACGGGACAACCATTCAATGCAAGCAGTATCGCCACGTTCGCAGCAGACCCGCCTGGTTTCATAACGCAATTCCCCGAACCGATCTCCTTTCCGAATGCCGGCTGCCCATCAATGTGCGAGAATATGATATCCAGGTTCAGGTCACCGATAACGATAACGGTCTTCATTGGTCTGAAGGTCATTGGGCTGAGTTCACACAATTACATCTCGAAATAATTTTGTTGTAAGAAATACAAGATTATATCATCAGGACGCTTGAATCTCCCAGCTGAAGACAGACTCGGCTTACTCAGTACCGGTGCCGGGTATAATATCGTTCCTCCGTCTTGTATAGCGTTTTATAAATCGAAAAGGGTATGGGAGGACAAGTGAGCTTGCACTTTCCAGAGCCTGCAAATCCTCGAGGTCCAGGTCCCAGCCTGTGCTCCCCAGATTCTCTTCAAGCTGTTCCATGGTCCTCGCCCCGATAATGGGGCAGGTCACCCCCGGTCTGTTCATCAACCAGTTCAGGGCCACCTGTGCAGGGGTTCGGCTGTGTTTTTCCGCGATACTCCAGAGAGTGTCAACAATCCGCCAGGTGCTTTCGGACTCCCGCTGCTCTGGTTGATCGTCCCACCGGTCCTTTCTGCCGACCCTGCTGTCAGGGGGCGGCCTCTGCCCCCTGACATACTTGCCGCTCAGCCATCCGCCTGCAAGGGGAGACCATGGCAGCACTCCCAGCCCCTCTTCCAGGCATAGAGGTATCAGCTCCCACTCCGTCTCCCGTACTAAAAGACTGTACTCCGGTTGCAAAGTCAGCAGAGGCTCCATACCCGACATCCGCTGCAGCATCAGAGCCCTGACCAGTTGCGAAGCGGTAAAATTGGAAGCGCCCAGATACCGGACTCTCCCCTGCTGCACCAGCAAGTCGAGAGCGGACAGGGTCTCTTCAAGTGGGGTAGACTGATCAAAGCAATGCATCTGGTAGAGGTCAACATAATCCGTCTGCATCCGATGCAGACTTCGGTCTATCTGCTCCAGTATGTGTTTCCTGGTCAACCCGGTGTCGTTTGGTCCCTCACCGGTTGGAAAGAACACCTTGGTCGTGACCACCAGGTTGTCACGCCTCCCCCTCTTCCGCAGCCAGGTTCCCAGAATGCGCTCTGCTTCGCCCTCGTTGTAGATGTTGGCAGAGTCTATCATGGTACCGCCCAGATCAACGAACCAATCCAGCATCCGGTGCGCGTCCTGTTCGCTGGTTACCCAGCCGAAGGTCTGGGAGCCAAGAGCAAGACATGAGACCTTCACGCCACTTCGTCCCAGAAAACGGTATTCCATCTATATGCCTCCCCTGAATATCTGTTATCTTTATACAAACCCGTTCACCCATATTACAGGTTGTGCATCGAAAAGCATACGAGCCTTACGAAATTTTGTCAACAGCTTTGAACAGCTTTGAAGGACATATTGGCGCGAACGTGTATACCCGTAGATTCCCACTAATGATACAGAATAGCCGCGCAGTATATCGTCACACTTACAGTCACGATACTCAACAGCGTTGAGATGAACACCGCCTGCGTGGCAAACTGCGGTTCGTTGTCGAACTCGGTAGCGAGAAGTGCCGTATTCACGGCAGAGGGCATACTCGAAGAGATGATAAGGGTCTTTGCGGTTGCTGCATCGAAACGAAAAAGTGCAATCAATGCAAGCGCAATAAGTGGACCGATGAAAAGCCTGCAGAAAGAGGATAGAATGGGGTCGAGCAGTCCCGAGGTGAAACGGATGCGCGCAAGCTGAGCCCCTAACATTATCAGTGCGACAGGAATGAGCGCGTCGCCTATACTGTCGATGGACACCCACAGGGGCTTCCATACGGGAACATGGAACCCACGCAGAACAAAGGCAATGACAACGGCATACAGCATGGGAAAGCGCAGTGTCCGTCGAGCCGATTCTCTGAAGGTGTGTTTTCCCTTTGCAATGAGAAATATCCCGAGCGTGAAGTTTACAATATTCTGTGTGGTAAGGACCATTATCTGTATGGAACTCGTCATGGAGTTTTTTCCGAACACGAGCTCGATAACCGGAAGCCCGTAGTTTCCGCTGTTGTAAAACATGAGCGAGAGTGCAAACGCAACACGCATCGACGCTGAAAAGCGCCGCATGAAAGAAAAGGGAAACGAGAGAAGGCCCATGAACAGAATTATGGACCCCGAAAAAATGATAACCTTTGAAAACTCCTTCTGATCCGCGAGTCCCAAAAACCGATACGGGTTTCGGGATATAATGCCACTTGACAGCGGTATTATTCGGACGCGAAGCGTACGAACAACCAGAGCTATTCTACCATCACGGGAAAAGACCGTAAAGAAGAAGTGAATGAAGTTTAAGCACCCGTTGTTTGAAGCCATCGAAACGAAGATGAAGAAAAAAAAGCTGTACCGCCCCCGGTTTTTACCGGTGAGCAGTACAGCTCTCGTGGAATGGAGGGGAACGCCATCCACACAGTGGGCTAGAACTGGTCCGTCAGTTTTGCCTCCATGAAGAACATCTCTTCCGGTTTTGGCCGCAGTAAGGAACCTCCCCCGCAGTATGGGGGCTTTCCCCGCAATACTGGGAAAGGCACCGAACACGTACCGCTTTACTTCAACGGTACGGTGATGTAGCCTACACTCCCGCTTCTCACATCCCTCACGAGGAGCATGGCACCTCCCTCTTTCGCCGCCTGGGAAATAACCGACTGGAATGTCTTCGGATCGTCCACAGGTGTATTGTTGACTCTGAATATAACGTCACCCTTGTCAAGGCCGACTTTTTCCGCAGGGCTACCGGGAACAATATCGGTAATAATAACACCCTGCGGCTTTGCAAGGCCGATTTTGCCTGCGGTTTCACGGGTGACCTTTTCAACTGTAACACCAAGTGTTTTGTTACCCACCTGGGCCTTCACTTCTTTTTGCTCCTTCTCGAGATCGCCAATCTTGATAGTCATCTCCATCTCTTTTTTGTCCCGTAAGACCCCGACCTTCACCGTTGTACCGGGAGCGGTTGCCGCCACCAGGTTTCGAAGCTGAACAACACTTTCGGTCTTTTTTCCGTCAAAGCGGATAACTATGTCACCCTGTTCGATACCGGCTTTGTCTGCAGGACCCTCTGGAAGAACGTTGGCAACTATTACACCCTTTGTTCCCTTTTCGAGTTTGAGGCTCTTGGCCATTTCCGGGGTGATGTCCTGGATATTGACTCCCATGTAACCGCGGACAACCTTCCCGTGCTCAATGAGAGACCGAGAGATTTCCTTCGCCATATTCGATGGTACGGCAAATCCCATCCCCTCGGAGCCCCGTGACGCAGAAACGATGAGAGAGTTTATTCCGATTACCTCTCCCTCGAGGTTGATGAGCGGCCCGCCGCTGTTCCCCGGGTTGATCGATGCGTCGGTCTGAATGAAATCCTCATAACCTGTCGGACCGAGTGCACCTATGCCGCTTCTGTGCTTCGCGCTGATAATTCCGGCGGTGACGGTCCAGTCGAATCCCCTCGGTGAGCCTATGGCAATCACCCACTGGCCGACCTTCGCCGCATCCGAATCACCCAGTTGTGCGTACTTCATATTGGGAGTCGGCTCAATCTTTACAACAGCAAGGTCTGTGCTCGGGTCCTTTCCGATAAGCTTGGCCTGCCGGTTTGTCCCGTCGTAGAGCTCCACATCTATGGTGTCGGCATGCTCAACAACATGGTTGTTGGTAATGATGTACCCATCTTTGCTGATAATGACGCCGCTTCCAAGAGCTCTGATCGGCACCTCCTGCTGCTGTTGCTGCGGGGGGCCAAAAAAGTATCTGAAAAACGGATCGGTGCCGAACGGGTTGAAGCCCGGTGCCTGCTGTGCCATTTTCCCCGTGATATCGATGTGCACCACCGCAGGCATCATTTCCTGGGCGACCTGACTTATGGCGCCAGCGAATCCCCCATCGTCCTTTATCACAATGGTTTTGGTTGGGGCTGGCGCGGCCTCCGTTTCCTTACTCCTGTTTGACAGTGCACCCATCGCAGTGAAAAGGAATAAAACAGCTATAGCCGCTGCTGCGATCACGAAATACATGGTTCTTCTCTTTTTCACGTGTTTTCCTCCTCATGTGAATTGGCGATTCTTTCGCCGTGATTTTTCCTAAACTGCATTAAATTAATTCAAGCGTGACCATCGCACCTCATATTTGCTTAATACCTGCTTGAATTAAATCTAAGAAGAATATAAAGTGTGTGACTTACCATAACCTTTCATAAACATTACAGTTTTGAAAGGTTAAACAACGAGGTGGGAAGATTAAAAAAATAGTAAACTACCACCTGCAAAGCAGGTGGGTTTCTACGATTAACTAACAGCGGCATGGAGAAAAACAGTATCGTTCGAGTTGTTGATTGACAGTTATCGCGGCGTTATATTAGGTGTCGTGATGCGGAATTAGAAGAAAAGTTAATATATTGATTTAAATATGAATAAATATAACTTTTAAATAATAGGCAAGTGAACTTCCAAACTTTAACGATTCAAACCGACACTTGCCTAATGGTTTTTACCTAAAGTATGTAATATTACGGCAATGTAGTATAATATAGTCATTTGTATTCGAAATTCTGGTACAAAAGGAAAAGACATCGCTTCGCTAGGCCAGAATTCTAATGGATAAAACCATAATTGATATAAACACTCTGACATAAATAGTAAAAATTCAAAATAAAGTTATTCAAGAAAATAATCATGCGTTTAAAATTACCGTAAACTACATTCTCGATCGGAGGAGATATATGGAGTTTGATCATGTCGGCATGAAAACGACTGAAAAAAAAGAGGGGGAGAGCTGGGTGGAGGCGTCCCGGTGCTGGGTAACAAGTCCAAAGGAGCATCCATTCCACGTTGAATGGCTCCGTTATGAGCCCGACAGCAGTGTGCCTGATGCAATCAAGAAAAGGGCACACATCGCGTTCAGGGTCGATAGTATCGAAGAGGCGTCAAAGGGACTTAAGGTGCTGATCGAGCCGTGGGTCGTGGGAGAGTTTGTGCGGGTCGGATTCTTCGAATATAAGGACGGTACGGTCGTTGAATTTATGGAGTATCTCAAGGGAAAGGATGCGTGGTTCCCGGAAGAGGAATGATACCGCGATATAAAGAGCTCTGTGGATCATGGAAGGAAATTTTAATACTGTAAGATGTGCAGCCTATTGCCATTGCCGGTTTTCCCTGGCCGATCCGGGAAGCTGATCTGATGGCGAACAACGAATACCTCGCTGAAATGGCAAAAGCCGGTAAGCTCTCACCATTTATGTGCGTGATGCCTGACTGGGACAGTGAAGACATTGAAAAAACCCTATCGCCTTTGACAACATTCCCCCCGAGAATATATTGTTCGGGCCGGACATGCCTATAACACTGTGGCATGGAACGAAGGAATGGACCGAAACCGAATACACCAATATTTGCCGGGAGGATTTTTCATGGAAGCCCCGTCACATGCCGGCGGATATAGAATCAAAATACGTTATTTTTCTTTATGAGGAAGTACGCGCAATTCTCGACGCCCTCGAACGTCACTATCCCGGAGGAAAAGAGAAAGAACTCATCTTTTTTCGAAATGCCGAGAGGATACTCGGGTTGTAGGGCACTTTTTTTTGCGTGCAAAATGAAACATCTCACCTATTACAACCTCCTCGAGGCTCTCAAAGCAAAGGGGTGCCCTATCTGTACCCTGCTTCGTAAAAATGTTCGAAAATATATGGTTTCTTTCCTGTACGAAAGCGTAAATGATCCGGGAGTACGGAAAAAACTCAGGGAGACAAACGGTTTCTGCAGCAGGCATGCCTGGCAGCTGAAAGAGATCGGAGACGGGCTCGGACTGAGCATCATTTATGAAGATCTGCTGGGAGGCATGGTAATGAGTATCGAAAATATGATCAAATCCGCCAGGAACATAAAAGATATTAAAAGCGATCCTTTTGTCAGCGGGATAAAAAGCTACACACAGAATATCAAGAAATCATGTCCTGTTTGCCGCCTGGAAAAAAAGATTATTGAACGCAATATCGTTACCTTTATTGGAAGTATCGGAGACAGCGAATTCAACAAACTCTATGAGCAATCGTCAGGACTGTGCCTGGTTCATCTCATTGATTTAATAGCACATTTAAAAAACGACGACTCCCAGGTACGGGAACTCCTTTATTCTGAGCTTAAGAAGATGCGGGAGCTGATTGGTGAATTGAAGGAATTTCAGCGAAAACATGATTACCGTTTTTCCTCGGAAGGGTTCGGTCACGAGCGGGACTCCTGGATCAGAGTCATCGAAAAGATGGTGGGAAAGGAAGGAAACGGCGGCCTATGATAATTGCGGTGTGGCCGGTTATCGATTTGATGGCTTAAAAAAACATTTTAATAATCCTGCTGATCAGGTTCCTCATGCGGAAGCTGTTCGAGTAATAACTGTGCCAACTGCGGTTCATAACCCGGCGCGTACCCCCTTTTCACTTATGGACACTACCCCAAAACCTGTTTCATACCGCCATAACACAAATGTCGGACCCTGAACGGGAATTGCAACTCAGACCAAAACTTTCTCTTTCTTTTTCTTCTTCTGGTTAGACTTTCCGTTTTTCGAGTTTCGAAGCTTCCCGTTTATAAGCTCATCGATAAAGGAAAGGTGGCCCCTGTAGGTATTGTTTTCATACTCCTCTTCCCAGGCCCTGTTCGCAACCTCACCGTATGCCTTCGCATACTCATCGATAGCAGGTGCAAGGGTGGTGATAATAGATTCGGAACCCGGGTGCGTCGGGTGCGCGCCGCCCTCTTCCACCACTTCTCTGAGAATGTGCGGGTTGTCGATTATGGTGCAGGGCAGAAGCAGGTTATCATTGTACGGGCGTTTTTTCCTGAACGCCTTGAAGAAGTCGGACTGAAGCACCTCACGAAGGCTCTTCTCCTTGATGTTGTCAGCGGCAAAATGGCAGAACACACAGGGTTCGACATCGCCGTTTGATATGATATGGAGGTACTCATAGCCGCCCGCAAGACAGCCGTTGGTGAGTATGCCGTCGTTCCAGAAATCGGCGACAACGACCTGTTTTCTGTCTCTGAGCTCGATGATCTTTTTCCTCCGATAGTTGCGCTGCTCCGGTGTAGGCATGAGGTCGAGATTCGGCTTTTTGCCTATTGGAATATAGTTGAAATACCACCCGATATAGAAGCCCTTATCGATGTAGTAATCTATGAATTCGTCGCTTACGATGAACTCGTTGTTTTCCCTCGTGGCTGTTGCCGAGAATCCGAATATGACCCCCTTCTCCCTGAGCCTGTCCATAGCATCCGAAATCTTCTGAAATGTTCCCTTTCCTCTTCTTTCATCCGTCTCCTTTTCAAACCCTTCCACACTGATGCAAGGAAGCGCATTGCCCAGGCGAGCGAACTCATCCGCCCTCTTGTCGTCGATAAGCGTACCGTTGGTGTAAATCTGGAAGATGGCATCATCATGGGTTTCGAGCATCTCGACCAGGTGGGGCCACATGTTCGGCTCGCCGCCCGATATAACAAAGAAGAATATCCCGAGCTCCTTTGCCTCATTTATTATCCTGTTAACAACCTCGATGGAAAGGTCGTCGGCCTTTTTGTAATCACCTGCGTAACAGCCGTAGCAGTGCAAGTTGCATTTCATCGAAGGGCTGATAACAAGCAGAGAAGGTGTGTACTCACCAGTCTCCTCCAGGTATGCACTCCTCCGCGGACTGTATGTGGTATACGGTTTTACAATGAAGTTCTGTACGAACTTCTCCTTCACATTTTTTGAAAGTGTCGGAAATCCCAGATGCAGCCGTCTGAGCATAAGATTGAGCATAACAGCGGCCTCGGGCATCGTCTGACGGGCAATAATCGGATGGACGATCTTCATCCATCTGTCCTCAGACACGGTTGTCATGAGTTTCAAGGCTGTTTTAGCACCGATTGCCACTGCCTTCGACTTCAGCATTGCTTTCATATTCATTACACACACCCCCAGCTGTTAATGTATCAAAGTTCTTCGAGATATTCCCGGGACAGTATCTCAAGAAACCTGTCCCCGCCCTTGACTTTCGCAAGCATCTTCTTCACGTACTCTTTCCAGGTCCCCGAATCTTGACTGTAATTTTGAATCAGCTCTTCCGCCTCTTTTCGTTCCCGAAGCAGAAAGTTTATATACGTCGATAAAGGCACCATATCCCGTTTTTCGTTGAGCCATTCGTAGAGCTCTTCATCGATCGTGATATTGATCTTTACCTTGTTCATGTACTACTCCTCGCATAAGTATGATTAATACTACCAAATTTCCAGTATGATGTCAAATATTTTTAGTTCAGCCGGCTGAAGCCAGGCTGAACGGAACTGTCCATTTATTCTACAGTATGTCGCGGAAAAAATAAAGGAGAAGGTGGACTGCGTGCAGAGAAGCGGTAAATTTTCCTTCTTTGAGCAGACTTCGCACTTCATTGGGATGTTTCAAAACAACATCAATCTCCTCCGTTTCGTCAAGCTCCTGACTGCCGGCGAGAAAGACGTTTTTTGCAATATAACAGTAGGAAAGATTCGTATGTGTACCCGGATTCGGTGAGAAGGTGCCGAGAAGCTCCCATGCGTTCGCACTGTATCCGGTTTCTTCAAAAAGTTCACGTTTTGCGGCATCGAGGGGTTTTTCCCCTTCATCAACAAGGCCGGCAGGTATTTCCCATAGGATTTGGTCAAGACCCGGTCTGTACTGCCGTATCAGCACGACCTCGCCTGAATGGGTTACCGGAAGGATACTCACCCAGGGTGAATATTCAAAGAGGTAGAAATCGGCTTCCCTCTCTCTTGACGGAAGGTAGTAGGTTCTCTGCTGTATCTTCAGCCACTTTCGGTTGAATATGTATTTTTCGTCTAGGAGTTTCCATCTTTCAACCGCCATCAGGATTCGCTTCTTCCTTCTTGATAAATTTAAATATCATTTCACCTTTTTTCTTATACCCGAGCTCCCGTGCGTATCCTTCGATATACCGTGTGTTTTTATGAAGAAAGTCGATCTTTTTCTCAGCTGTATCTTGCTCCCTTTGGAGGGTAGTAATTTCAGCCTCGAGAGCGCTTACCTGCCTCCGAGCTTCCCTCCGTTCAAAGACACCGCCGTTTCCATACAAAACGATATAGCCTATCCACAGCATAACGCACGCAACAACGATAAAAAGCGCAATATGCAGTTGTGTACCCATCGGTCTTTTCATTCTACAAAAAAGAACGACAGAAAACAGGAATTACTTTAACCTTATCATGTGCGTATGTGGCCGTTTCCGCGTACGACCCACCTGTACGTGGTCAGCTCTCTAATACCCATCGGACCGCGGGCGTGAAGCTTGTCGGTGCTGATTCCAATTTCAGCTCCCAGTCCGAAAACACCTCCGTCACTGAGCCGGGTGGAAGCGTTTACCGTCACAACCGCAGAATCGACACCCTGTACAAATCGTTCGACTGTGTTTACATTCTGTGAAACAATGCCGTCTGTGTGACTGCTTCCGTATCGTTCAATATGATCAACCGCCTCTTCAACTGTATTTACTATCTTAACTGCAAGTATCATATCAAGATACTCCGCATAATAATCGTCCTCAACCGCTTCACCTATACCAGGAAGCAGCTTTTTTGTTTGCGCACAGCCTCTCAGCTCAACACCGTCAAGTTTCTTTCTGACCTCCGGGAGAAATTCCTCAGCAATATCGCGATGCACAAGAAGCGTTTCAAGGGCGTTGCATGTTCCCGGGCGCTGTACCTTTGCATTCTGTACCACATCTACAGCCATTTGCATGTCTGCATCCCGGTCTATGTACAGGTGGCATACCCCCTTGTAGTGTTTTATTACAGGCACTGTTGCCTCCTGCACAACCGTTTTGATGAGCTTTTCTCCTCCTCTGGGAATAACGAGATCAACATACCCGCTCTGTTTTACCAGCAGGTTCACACCTTCGTGCTCAACTCTCTCGATCAGCTGCACCGCGGTTTCCGGAACACCCTCCGCCTTCAAAGCGGTTTGAACGATTGATGTAAGCACCCTGTTGCTTTCCAGCGCGTCACTTCCTCCCCTGAGGATGACCGCATTGCCCGATTTGAGACAGAGGGCGGCAGCATCGACCGTTACATTGGGTCTGGATTCATAAATCATCGCCACCACACCGATAGGAACCCTCACCTTCTCGAGCACGAAACCCTGCGGACGCCGAACCCCTTCAATACCGCCGACCGGGTCCTCCATTGCAGCGATCTCTTTTACCGATTGTACCATTTCTTCAATCCGCTTATCGGTGAGGAGCAGGCGGTCGAGAAACGCACGGGACATGCCTGCCTTCTCGCCTCTGTCGTAATCAACTTTATTCGATTTTATGATTGCATCCCGCTCGGTGTCTATGAGGGCCGCAATACGATTCAGCACACTGTTTTTCAGAGCGGCGTGAATCAGCCGGAGACGGCACGCTGCCTCTTTTGCCTTTTTTGCCATCTCCTGTATATACATAGATAATTCCATCTGTTTCCCCTTCATTGTGCTTTTAAGTAACTTCGAGCAAGTTACTTTGCAAACCACTGAATTACTATACTCTGCTTTGTAAAAAACTTTATTCCCGAAACACGCCGAATCGATACACTCAGCGGACAATAACCATATTGTCCCGATGAATCACCTCATCGAAGTAGGAATCAACACCGAGAACCTCAGATATTCTCTTTGTATTGAGTCCCATGATACGCTTCAGCTCATCACTCGAAAAATTGGTCAACCCCCTGGCTATTTCAACGCGGTCTTCATTCATAATCGACAGGTTGCTGCCGATTTTGAAGTTGCCCACAACCTCTTTTACCCCGGCAGGAAGGAGTGATTTCTTTTTCTCTACGATTGCACGCTCGCCGCCACGATCTATAATCACCGCGCCTTCAATCCTCGGATTGAATGCAATCCATTTTTTTCTGCCCCTGATCTTCTTTTCTGCAGGGATAAAGTATGTTCCTATTTCCTCGCCTCTGAAGAGGCGCTTCAGATCAACCGTTGTGCCATTTGCAACAATCACACCGACCCCGCTTTTCGATGCAATATCCGCAGCTTTCAATTTTGATTCTATCCCCCCGGACGAAAAAACAGAGCCTTTGCCCGACTTCCCGTGCAGTATCTCATCTGTTATCTCGGTAATCTCGCTGATGACTTCTGCTGCTACAGGAAACTCCTTAGGATTTTTATCGTACACACCGTCTATGTCCGTCAGTATGAGTAGAAGGTCGGCATCGATCATATTCGAAAGATGGGCGGCGATGATATCGTTGTCGCCAAACCGTATTTCTGAAAACGAAACCGAATCGTTTTCGTTGACAATCGGAACCGCGCCGGTCGACCACAGGGTGAAAATGGTGTTCCGTATATTGAGATACCGCCGTCTGTTCTGTATATCCTCTATTGTAAGCAGTATCTGCGCCGTCGTTCTGCCACTTTGTGCGAACTCCGATTCATACGCGTACATAAGCCGGCTCTGCCCCATCGCCGCCGCAGCCTGAAGGAGATTAAGAGCTTTCGGACGGTCTTTCAAACCCATCCCGCTCAAACCGAGCGCAATCGCGCCGGAGCTCACAATAATGCACTCTCTCCGCCCGTCCAGCACAGCCGATATCTGACCGACAACCGATTTCAGGGTTGAAAAATCGAGAGAATTGTCGTCCCTGGTCAAAACCTTGGTTCCGATCTTAATAACAATGCGTTTCGCTTTTGCAATCAATTCTCTTTTCACAATTCGACACTTTCATAAACTTGATTAAATCAGCATTGCTATCAGACACATTGCATCCGGATAGTACCGCTTGCCGATGGCATAAATATACAAATGTTTTCACAAATATTCGAGTCTGAAGATTCTTCGCTTATCTATTGTATATGTAAAACAAAAAGGGTCGCATCATCGCGTAATTTCTCATTTTTTTTTCTGTATCGCTGTACTGCGCTGTCAAATTCATCCATATAGCTATCGGATTTGAAAAAATCTTTGCCGAGGTCCACCAGGCTCCCGGCATGATCCAATATCTCTATTTCCTGCAGAATGTCGAGCAGTCCATCGGTATAGAGGATGACGCTGTCTCCCGCTTTTAGTGAAACATCTTGCTGTTCATATCCGGCAGCATGCTCAAACCAGCCTACCGGGAACCCGGTCATTTCGATTGACTTGACAGATCCGTCCGCATTTTTTATTAACGGGAAAGCATGATGCCCTGCAAGCGAACATGACAGGCATCTGTCTTTCATTGAATAGATCCCGTATACCATGGTAATGAAGTATTCACCTTCTCCGATCCCCATACGGAAGAATTCCGTATTGACACGTGCAAGCACATCCTTTGGCTGGACAACGGCGTGTTCGCCCGAACCTTTGAGAAACTTTGCATAATGCGAAACCTCCTGTTTCAGAAAAACTGTGATCATGGCGGAAGGCACCCCGTGGCCGGAGACATCCGCAATAATAAAACCGATCGTATGCTCGTCTATCCTGAAAACATCGTAAAAATCTCCTCCCACCGATTCGCAGGGAATGTACCGAACAGAGAAATCAACTCCCCGAACATCGGGCATCCTTATGGGAAAAAGTCCCCTCTGAATCTTTCTGGCCGACCGCAGGTTGGATAAAAGCTCTACGTGCTGTTTTTTAATAACACCCACTTTTTCCTCGACCATCTCCTCAAGGTGGTCTGCATATCTTCTGATATCCTCAGTATTCCGTTCGACAATTTTTTCCAGTCTGTGTGAATAGTCCTTCAGAGCACTCGTGGCATGCCGCAGTCTCAGCTGCGTGCTCACGCGAAGCTTCAGCTCTTCAGCGGCCGTAGGTTTTAAAAGAAAATCACTTGCACCGTTTTTCAATGCTGCAATCCTGTCATTCACGTCATCAACAACCGTGAGCACAATGACCGGTATGTCCCTAAAGGCTTCGTTTGTGGATATCTCCTTTAACACATCCAACCCATTTCTTTTCGGCATCTTCAGGTCGAGCAGAACAAGATCGGGCATCTCACCCCTGATTTTCTCAAGCGCCTCGTCCCCGTCGCGGGCTTCGATAAAGGTATACCCTTCACCTTTAAAGACTTTTCTAATGATATAAATCATGTCCGGATTGTCGTCGGCAAGAAGGATTTTACTCTCGTACAAATCGGTACTTCCTTATGCTTGGTCTTCGCCCTGGCTCACCGGCGCACCACAGGCACTGAAGGCATTATTCGGATGCGAAAGAACCGAAAACTATAACACTATTTCTTTATGAATTCAACCTGGGGAGATTGCCAGTCGCCCCGAATATGTATACGCAGTTTCCCGTTTTTAAAAAACGAATCGACAAGGCCTTTCAAATCCCTGAACCTGTCAAAAAAATCCTGAGTCAATGAAACTGAAACAATCACGTCCAGACCCTTGTCGTCGAGCGTACCCGTCAATTCGGATTGCACGACATCCGCCTTCAGCACGCCTCTCTGAATTGAAAACCCCTTCTCATCAGCGGTTAAATCGATTACCACCTGCTGCAGCTTCAGGGAAGAAAATTCGAATCCCGAAAAGGAAATCCGCTCGACATCCATACCTCCTGCCTGCAGAAGCACAGATCGTATCTGATTTACGGCATCCGACCGAAGCATTCCGATCACATTGATGTTTGAGGTTATTTGCATGAACCCGCCAGATGCGTTAATAAAACTATTACTTACCCTGATACCAGTTCCGTTTATCTCGACCACCTTGTATTTTTTGAAGTTCAGCAACCGCATGCGAATCGTTATAACGTCAGCCGCTAGTGTGAAATTTTCTTTCCTCCGGGTAATCTCAACACCACGTAAAATAATCCGGAACGGGTATCCGTATCGCACATCTCCTGCACTTAGTGATACACCGTAGCCCTTCTGGAGCTCAGTATTGATTCTATTGATAAGCGCACTGTAGGGGAAGTTATACAGAAGAAAGATGCAAAGAAGACAGACGGAAACAATAACGGTGATAATGATCAGTACTGTTTTTATAACTTTGTTCATTGCAATTACTGTCCATGTACACGAGCTGCTGCCGAAAATAATTTGTTCTTATAACAAAATACATTCAGGTTTTAATGAACACTTGATACCGTTTATCAAGCTGCCTTTTTTTATCATAGAAACGTATCGGGATAAAGGCAAGAAACAAAAAAACCAGTGATGTGAGGGCAGGCAGAAGCTCTTCCATTCCTTTTATCACAATGGATTTGAAAATAAATCTGCCTGCAAAATACCCGAAAACGAGGCTGAGGAGGGGGAAAATGTAGAGAATAGCTGCAGAGGAAACAATTATGCCGGGCCTGATAGAAAGGGTTACGTGATCACCCATACTGACCGGTTTATCAACAAATACTTCTACTATCATTTCAGTTGAGGATATTTTTGTGCAGAGCCCACATTTTTCGCACGATTTGCTTGCAGCAATTTTTACCGTCGCTTTGTTTCCCTTTACTTCGACAACCTCCCCTTCCTCACCCTGAACACCCTCAATAAACATCCGTTCCCTCAAACCGCCTATGCCTTCTTTTCGGCTGCTTTTTCCTGTTCTTTTTTAAGACTTTCTTCTGCCTTCAAAGCATTTCGCACCGCATCCTCATAACCCGGCACAGGCTCCGCTATCCTGATTACTTTCGTGGGACATCTGAGTATTGCCTTAACCGGCGCTTTGCTGATACTGTAATCGATTGTTGCAAGATTATCCTTAATCTTCACCGCACCTGTGTCATCGTCTTTTTCACAGAGCTTGCATGCAATGCATCCTGCTGAGCAAATTTTTCGAACAACCGGCCCTTTATCCTTCGAACTGCAATACACATGAACTGCTTCGTCGATATCGGTCAGGGCCATAATACCTCTCGGACACGCCCTGACGCATTCTCCGCATCCCGTACATTTTGCAAGGTCGACAACAGGAAGACCGTTATCATTCATATACATGGCATCGAAAGGGCACGCCCGTACGCAATCAGCATACCCGAGACAGGAGTACAGGCAGGCCTTTTCACCGCCGACTATATTTGCCGCTTCACAGGTCATGACTCCGTTGTACACTTTATCCTGCACCGCTTCCTTGAGGCCGCCGCTGCAGAACACCCGCGCCTTCTTCGGTCCTTCTGCTTCCGAAGGCTCGATTCCCAGTATCCGTGAAAGCTTCTCTGCAACTGCCTGTCCGCCCGGCTTGCAGTTGGTGAGCGCAACCTTGCCCTCTACAACGGCATTGGCGTATGCTGCACACCCTGCAAACCCGCAGGCGCCGCAATTTGCGCCCGGCAGAGATTCAAGCACCTGTATGACACGGGGGTCTTCCTTTACCGCAAGTTTTTTATCGGCAATTACCAGAATCATTGCCAGCACAATACCGAGCCCACCCATACTGGCAATCGATATGAAAAGAACGGTGATTCCCATACTCACTCCTCAATAAGAAGTATCCTCGTTTTTAGACTCTATACCGCTATCAATCCTGCAAATCCCATGAAGGCGAGCGCAAGAATTCCGGCTATGATCAGGGTAATCGCAGCTCCTTTGAGCGACTCAGGAACATCTGCAAGATCAAGCTCCTCCCGTATCCCTGCCATGATTACAAGGGCCAACGTGAACCCGATTCCCGCGCCGATTCCGAACACGATGTTTTCGATGAACGAGTATTCCCTGAGCGCGCCGAACAGCGCAAGCCCCAGAATGGCACAGTTCGTTGTAATGAGCGGCAGATAGATACCGAGCGCATCATACAGAGTCTTGCTCGTCTTCCGTATGAACATCTCAACGAACTGGACGAGCGCCGCTATAACAATTATGAAAGAGACATACTCAAGAAAGGGAACCTTAAAAGCTATCAGAATATAATGGTTGATAAGCCATGTAATGGCGGCTGAAAGCGTAAGAACAAAGGTTACCGCAAAGCCCATACTCACCGAAGATTCTATTCTGCCGGATACCCCGATAAAAGGGCATATACCGAGAAAATACGATAGAACAAAGTTGTTTACGAGAACAGCAGATATAAAAATCAAGACGATTTCCAAAACAGGCCTCCAAACTCATCTGTTTTTTACAACGCCATACTTGCCTGGTACTACCGGTTTTTCACCAAAACCCAATCTCACCTGGGCCGTCAGGCCATAGCGCTCAAAACACGTTATCCGCGAACGCTTTGCATCTGGAAAATACCGCTTGATGGCGGCATCAGGAATTTTTCTTTTGAGCCAATTTCCTGTCTATACTGTTTTTTGCACCGAGTAAAAATCCGAGCGTTATAAAAGCCCCGGGCGGCAATAGCATGACAATCCAGGGCTCAAACCCATTGCCAAGAACCTGCATACCGAAAAAAGTCCTCATTCCGAGAATTTCCCGTATTCCGCCGAGGAATACCAGGGTGACCGTAAATCCGAGACTCACACCGAATGCGTCTAGGAACGACAGCCACACCTTGTTTTTGCTGGCAAACGCCTCAGCCCGGCCGAGTATTATACAGTTTACAACGATAAGGGGAATGAAGGGGCCGAGCGCCTTGCTCAGATCGAGCAGAAAAGCCTTGAGAAAAAGATCGACCATTGTGACGAATGTCGCAATGATAATGACGAACACAGGAATACGCACCTGTGAGGGTACTATATTCCGAACGAGAGATACGATAAGACTCGAACAGGTCAGCACAAAAACAACAGCGAGCCCCATTGTCAATCCGTTTACTGCAGATGTGGTGACGGCAAGCGTCGGGCACATGCCCAGAAGCATTACGAGCGTCGGATTCTCTTTCCAGAACCCCTTGAGAAACTCAATTGAAGCGCGCGAAGCGCGTCCCTCGTC
>Ga0315537_1000733_pt1 | contig 26227 bp, 20 predicted proteins | sample SalMarSW160270MG_FD_203091 | JGI IMG/M metagenome (GOLD analysis project Ga0315537, IMG submission 203091) | Salt marsh sediment microbial communities from the Plum Island Ecosystem LTER, Massachusetts, United States - Salt Marsh Sediment SW1602-70 ...
CTTTAGATTTTTCCAATAAAACAGATTCATTCTTCCCATCATTTTATCTCTGGCCCCGAATGCTCCGTCAAATGTCTCAAGTGAACCGTCGGTAGGATCACTGTCACCTGAGGCATAGGTATATTCCAGGCTGACTCGCGGTTTGAGGGGTATCTGTTTGAACCGGTAACCCAGCAAGCAATGATAACCGTAAGCATCGATGTCATCACTGGCGCTATCTCCCTCCTGTTTTACATAGGTAACATCGAAATCAAATCCTTTATAGTCTTTCTTGAAAATCCTCGCACCCACGTAGTAAGAGTCAAGATCCCCAACCTGACCATCTTCACCAGTATACACATCGTGATTGTTTAACTTGGTCATAGAAAATGGCTCAATTGCAATGCCTAACAAATTCTCCGGCAGCTTAAATTGGCCGTAAAACCCCACACTCTTAAATCCGCTCCTGTGTGTCCAACTCAAGTGATGGGGATCATGAATCATGGTCTGTCCATAGTATGCATCCAAAAAGCCTTTGTTAAATGGGTAATGGAGCTTTACAGCATCCCATATCCACCGACCCGTGTTCCCCCATTGACCGGGACCGTAAATCCTTTTGTTTCCATAATAGATAAGTTGCCTGCCTGCCTTAATACTGAAAGGCAAGAGATTCTTGATTTCTATATAGGTATCAAAAGGCTCCCAACTATCCTCATAGGGATTGTTCGGATGACTAAAAATAGATTTATAGAAATCGTCCTCCTTCAGGGCAAGATCCCATACTTCTGAATGTTGTATTCCTACGGAGAGATGTATGATTTCGTTGAGATGGTAATGAAATCCAAATCGGAATCTTCCCAGAAGGAATGCATCATCCTCTTTTCCTTTCGCCGGATCACTTCCATAGTACTGGGCGTTATGATTATCTTGTATTTCATACCGAAATCGTATGTTGCTCCAAAACTTAAGTTTATTTTTTTCCTTAATTTCTTGCTTGGTAATATCTTTGTCCGATGCTGAGCCGACACCATAACCACAATAAAAAAAACAGAATGTCGCAACTAAACTGAATAACAACAACCGGCCCACAAATTTCATTTTTCCCTCCTAAAAATTTGCATATTTAATTAACCATCTTCTACTATTCCCATTTTTTTAAACAGCGAGTGGACAATGCCAGTCGGTTTATAGATCATCCTTCTTTTTTCGTAACCATTCAGCGAAATTTTAATCTATACTACTTTCGGCATAAGAAAATCAGGCAATTTTCCGTTAAACAGCAGATCCAATGCATGGCTTGACTTGACGCCTTGTTTTCGACAAGTAGACAAATAACTTCGAATGCGACAAAAGATTTGGGCTCCACCTATTGATCGAAAACAGCCAGATATCTTCTGTTGAACTTTTGTCATCCGGATATCACTTTCACCCAAATTATTCGTAAACGGAACTCGTTCATCATCCATAAACCTGAGCGTGTCTTGCTCATAATCTCTTAGCCGTTCCAACAAGTTTCTGGATTTTGATTTTTTTATCCGACCCCTTTTGCCCTTTTTTTTTGGCCTGATCGGCTCCGGGCATTCGCTTTCGCCTTGTTTTAGCAGGGCTCTGTATTTTAGCCGGTATTTTTCTGATTCTTGAGCATTCAACGCACCGCCGGCATCGTTGACATTGCAATTAATCGTTTCAAGCAGTTTTTTCAGCTTTTTTGCCCACTGTTGACCATCTTGCTCCCAAGCCCTTGTCAGTTCTCGTAAATGGTGGGCGTTGCACAAAGCGTGCGTACAATCGTATTTATAGTAAGGCTTCCAGTGGTCATGGCACAATATCCCTTTGAACCTGGACAGTATGCCCATGTCGTCCATAGCCTCTTTGCCCCTTTTTTCATGGGGATAATAAAGTGTCCAGTCATCATTGGATACGCAATGCAACCAATGTCCTTTGCCGCCGATATTGATGCCCGTTTCATCCGCATGGGCAAAATATGAAGCGGCCAGCGCATTATTGGCCTGATTTTCAAAGTCGGCCAATAACCGGAAGGCTTGTTTGTTAAAATTGAAAATCGAACCTTCACTGACCGGTATATGAAGCTGGTCGGCAAAATGATCTTGTATTCTGTTATAGGGGACAAGTTGAAACTGTGACATATAGACCGAATGGGCTTTAAGCCCTGTCCCATATTGAACCGCTTTTGTAACACCGTCGGGAAAAGGGGCGACAAACCGGTTGCCTTTATCATCTTCGAGTATCTGAGCCCGATATTCGGTCACGACTCTTGAAATATCAATATCGAACACCTGGCGCGACTCAAAGTCGACCTGCCGGTATCGTCCGGCAGGCAGTTTGCTGCGATCGACTTTTATCACCTCAACTTTATCAGGATCATCAACCTTTTTCAGTGTTGTACCGACATGGCCTTTTTGGCCGCCTGGTTTTTTACCCGTCTTGCTATTCGGCCGCTTTTTCCTGTTCGGATCGCTTGATGGCGGTTTGCTGCTGTTTGTGCTATTTAGATTTAAACGATTGGCAAGCAGAGTGATTATGAGGATCATAATTTCAACAATTGATTTCGTGGCCGCAGACAATTGCTTGTCTTCACGGACAAGGACCTGCGCCTTTTTAATCGTGGCCTCGATGTCAATGTTTTCGATCTTCATTCGGTTCTGCTCCTGTGTCGTTTACTAACGTTAGTATAACACAGGTTTTGAAACCGCATTTTTTCTCCCTGTACTCAATGCTATCGCGACAAATAAAAGCAGACAAAGAGAGAGTAGCGTTTTTGCTAAAAAGTCACCAGGACCCGCTATCAGGGGCTCTTGTGCCCCCAATATACAAGATCTCTATATAATATTGTGGTTTAGCATTTTTTCAAAAAACTCCTGTCAAGTCTTTTTTTACTTCTTTTTGCTTTTTTCGCTGAATAGTTACAATACTTTTACCATAATTCTTTATTTCCTGCAAAATATGAATTGGGATTTGATGTACAATTACGGTGTGTGATGAAGTAAAAATGAACCCTATCAAATCCATCCAAAAGATTTAATTTGTTGGACATATTGAATATATAATGATATATTGATTGTATTTGAAATGAATTATGATTTTAAATTTATCCGTGAAAAAAAAGAGTTGCAGAGATGTTTTTATGCATAATCCGCAACAGGCGCTGCATATATATTTAAAAAAAATGTTTACATTCTTCTCAAAATCATCCGGCCTGAAAGACTTACCGCTTGAAACGTATTCGGTATCATTTCCCTTGGACAAATTGGTTCCGGGTGTGGATAATATTCACTACGATGTAAACTTGAGTCCGGCGCTTTGCAAATCAGCCAATAAAGTAATACGCGGACTTCTTGGCAAACATGCCCGTGTGGAAAAGATTTTGGGAATAGATAGGGCATCAAGCCCGGCCAAGGAAAGAGATGACTTCAGACGTCTTTGCAGTGAGGTGTTGAAAGAAGCGATCAATAAAGCAAAAGTAGACTCCGAGATCCAAATCGACCTGATGGCTCAAATTGCAATTGTTAAGATGTTAACAGAAGAAATTCAGCGTCAGTTTAAAGCATTGACGGATTATCTTAACAATTATGCTCGAAAACTAAACACTGTTGCCCAAAAATATGAAGCATCAAAAAACCTGAATTTAAGTAAGTACATACAAATTAAAGATAAACTGTCTGATATTCAGCAGCAGAAGCAATCGATTTTGCTTAATGTGGGCCGAGAGCTTTTCGGGTATTTGATTGATGTTCAGCGTAACGACTTGAATGAAATGCGTGAGGCAATTTTCGGAATCGAGATAAATCTTCCGGATGATGTCTTTTCCAACCCCATACTCCATACGGAAAATCCTTCTGACGATTTCTTTATGATTGATGAATATATATTGCTGGGCCATCGTTTTGAAGATCCGGATAATTACAATAGGTTATTATTTTTAATTAGAGGTTTTTTAAGAAATATTCTTTTGAAAATTTTTTTGAAAAATTTGTCGGCATCGCAAGAATCAAAACAGGGCACCAAAATTTTCAACCAAAAGATTGAAAAAACAGCAAAAGATGCTCCCAATACCCGCTATCAGGAAATAGATGTCTGGTTAAAGCGAATTGAAAACATTGACATTCTGTTCAATAGTTTTCAGTCAAGGGAGCGCTATAAAATCCTGAAGAGCCAAAATGGGGATAAAAAGCAGCTTATAACGCTAAAGAAACAGATCCAACAACAAGAAAAACTTTTAAACGTTATCTATAGAAAATTTAAAACGGCCGGCCTTATCAAAAGAATCACAGCAGCTTATGAAATGCAGTCGGTTTATCTTGACTACTGCCCTCCTCTGGTACCCCATCAAGTTTTACAATTTCTGACCAAACCCGGACAAAGGAAGAGGATTGTAAGTCAATTTAATCGATTAAAAGGATTTTATGGCAAGTCGTTTTCCCTGGTGCCACTGAAGAAAAAACTAACGCATCTGAAAAAAATTAGCACAAAGGACAAAAAAAAGTATTTAATACAATTTCTCAACAATTTTGCCCGTTATCACAGAGATTTTCAAAATTTTGCGGCGCTTAAACAAACCATGGACGCTGTGAACCTGGTTTCGGAAAAAAGGATTATCGATCTATCTCGCGAAAATCGTCTCCTGTATGAGTTCTTAGCGCCCAATGAACAAATACTCGAAGCCAAGCCAATCATCAATCATGTGATCATCAAGGCAGATGTGCGTGACTCCACAAATATCACCTATCAAATGAAGAAAAAAGGATTAAATCCGGCATCATTTTTTAGCCTCAATTTTTTTGTTCCCATAACCGGAATCTTATTTAAATACGATGCCGAAAAGCTGTTTATTGAAGGTGATGCGATTATCCTGTCCATCATCGAACACCAAGATACCCCGGAAGGATGGTACTGCGTTGCTCGCGCCTGCGGACTTGCAATGAAAATGCTTCTTATCGTGCAGCGATATAATGAGAATAGCAAGCAACACAACCTCCCGGTACTCGAACTGGGAATCGGCATTTGTTTTAATGACAGTTCTCCGACGTTTCTTTTTGATGAAGACCATCGGATTATGATCTCACCGGCTATCAATGCAGCGGATCGGATGTCTAAATGCGCAAAGCCATTTCACAAAACGACCCACAATAATAAAAAACCTTTTAATCTCTACGTCTATAAATTCGCATCAGAAAAAGATCCTATTGCCTCAACAGACGATATGTTATTCCGTTATAATATAAATGGCATTGAATTGAACCCAAAGGGTTTTGAAAAACTGTCAAAAGAGATCAACTTAAAGTCAATAGAATGCCACATACCGGACCTGCAAAAGGAGAAAATTAAAATTCATACAGGAAAGTTTCCTACCATAACCGGCGAGTATCAGCGTTTGGTCATACGGGAGGCCCGTGTTCCGGAAGTTGTCCCCGATGAATTCCGTGTTATCCGGCAGACAGATCAAAAATACTATGAAGTGTGTACCCACCCGATGCTTCATGAATATGCAGAAAATGTGTAACCCAAATCCTTTATTAACTTTTTCGAAAGATATTTTTTTTATAAACAGATAGATATATAACCTGAATCTTGAATGACAATTAATGAGAATCTTATTGTCATGATTTTTTATTTTTAACATGCCGGCAAACCAGACAAATGATAACGTGCAATCCCGGATTTGCAGGTTAAAAGAACAGGGGTATTCTCCCGGAAGCTGCCGGGTCCAAGTCCAGGGGAAACGTGAACTGGCCTGTAAAGCCACACTAAAATATGAAAACAACCAAACACATCGGCTGATTACTGCTATTCATCTGTCACGCCCGGAAAATTACCTTTCCATTTATCAGTCAGGATGTAACTTTTCCTGCCGGAAATGTCATTCCTGGTCTTTCAGCAAGATAAAAAACGGCACCTGGTACACACCCGGGGAAATCCTTAAAGAGGCGATTGTTTATGAAGAGTCGATAACCCTGGTGGAGCCCAGGTCCAAAGCAACCGCCTGGCATGCCCATAATTCCTGCCGGTGCTGCGGGAGCTGCGTACTTTACGGGAGACGGTCCAGTTCGTGTCCGGGTATGCTTACCCCCGAATCCATTGTGTTGGGTCCACAGGGGTTTGGCCCTGTGCGTAATATCGTCGCTTTTACCGGTGGGGATCTGACCTGCTGTCCCGAATTTTATGGAGAATGTGCACGGTTAATCCATAAACACACAAAGCTCTGGGTATTGATCGAAACCAATGGTTACGGGCTTACCTCGCAACATCTCGATTATTTACGCGATTGTGGTGTGGATGCCTTTTGGCTCGACATTAAAGCGTATCACCCCGATACGCACAAATGGCTTACCGGATGTTCCAATGAGACTATTTTGAGACTGCCGGAAAAAATCCTCGAGCGAAATTTTGTACTGGAAGTTTTATCCCTTTATATTCCCGGTCTTGTTGAAACCGACCAACTCGAAAGTATCGCCCGGAGCCTTAAACAAGTGGATCGTTCCATCCCATTTACCATCTTGGCTTTCTTTCCCGAATACCGCATGAAGGAATTTGCAAGACCGGCCGTGTGGCAAATGATTGAAGCATATCACCGGGTAAAAGCAACCGGACTTGAGAATATACGTCTGGGAAATGTGGGAGTCTTTGCGCCCACTAAAGTGGATCAAGACTATTTGATATCTTGTGTTGGCAAGGGTGTATTTTAAATTTTCATGGAGGATAAGAACGGAAAAAATATAGAAGACTCTTCACCAGCTGGGCCATAAAACCGTAGTCCAGCCGGTCCATGGTGTCTGATGCCCGGTGATAATGGGGATTTCGGAAAAAGGCCGTATCGGTTATCATGACCGCCTTATACCCCCGATCCCAGAATGAAGAATGGTCGCTGAGTCTCACGGAAGGAAGCAGGTACCCTCCCAATGGAACCGCCAGCTTAACCACAGGAAGATCCGGGTTTCTGCAAAAAGCCCGGTATAATGCCTCAGTAAAACCTTTGGAGCTTAAATTCCCCACAATGCCGATATAGTCTCCCTGCCGGGGATAGCCTAAAAACATCAACGGAAACGGATAGTTCTGGCAACCCGGATCATGGCAGGTGTAGCCCACCATTTCCAGGCAAATCATACCGTCTATCTGTTCTTTTTCTTTCCAGGCCTTCATTGCATATACCCGGCTTCCCATATGCCGTGTGCCAAAAGCCGGCGGTTCTTCCAGAGTAAAAGAAACGAATTTCACCGACAGATCCAGTTCTTGATTACCTTTCAGTGCGTTTAATTGCCGGGCGGTCTCCAGTTGAACGGCGATGGCACTGGCGTTGTCGTCGGCTCCCACCGTCCCGGCCACCGAATCATAATGTGCTCCTAAAAGAAAATGTTTTGTGGGCGTGTCACAAAAAGAGATTTCCGCCACCACATTTGCAACCGTATAGTTGTGGTATGGGTAGGGTTCGCAATGTGCCAGTATGTCCATGTCTTGATAGAATTTCTCGATGTATTCTTGAGTTTTTTTAAGATTTTTAGGCATTAAGACACTCCGCTCACCAATGGTCTGCGTCAGCATCCTGAGGTGGTCCTGTAGTCGTTCAGATGTTTTTTCCATGTCCATCATGAATACATCCTTTCCTGCCGCACTTCCGAGGCAAATGGCATACCCCGCCAGGAACAAAAGCGTTGAGACAATACCCCATTTCATAACACAGAAATAAAATATATAGCCGTCTTCGATAATAATTGATGCAGGTAGAAGTTAATTGAAAATGAATCATATATCAATTATAATTTATTTCTATGGGAACATGCAATTACTGTAAAAAAAGCGCGAGAACTATTTCAAACACCATCGGTTTTTGTGCTGACTGTATCAGAGCCCATTTTGATAGTGTCTGGCCGCAAATTAAAAATGTTCACCGGCACAGCCGAAGGGCTTACAACCTCCCGGAAGACCCTCCCCGATCCGATCACGGCATTCCCTGCGGACTGTGCGTCCATAACTGCCGGATTCCTGAAAATGGAACCGGTTTTTGCGGTTTGCGACGAGTGCAAAACGGGAAGATCCACGGCGGAAGGCCTCACGAGGGAAATCTGTATTATTATTACGATCCCCTTCCCACAAACTGCGTCGGCGATTTTGTCTGCCCCGCCGGCACGGGCTGCGGATATCCCAAATATGCGGTTTCAAAAGGACCGGAGCACGGCTTCAGGAATCTGGCCGTATTCTACCATGCCTGTGCATTTAATTGCCTGTACTGTCAAAACTACCATTTTAAGGAACACACATTTTCTACTCAAAAAATCGCCGCGAAAAACCTTGCCCGGGCCGTAGACAAAAAAACCAATTGCATTTGCTATTTTGGTGGTGATCCCACACCTCAGATTCTCCATGCCATAAAAACTTCCAAAATCGCCCTTAGAAATGCGGACGGCCGTATCCTGAGAATATGCTGGGAGACGAACGGAGCCATGCAGGAACCTTTTTTGACAATGATGGCGGATCTTTCTTTAAAATCCGGGGGGTGTATTAAGTTCGACCTAAAAGCCTGGGACCCGGGCATTCACCATGCCCTTTGCGGGGTAACCCATACAAAAACCATTGAAAATTTCCAAACCCTGGCCGGATGGACCAAAAAAAGACCGCAACCGCCGTTGCTTATCGCCAGCACGCTCTTGGTTCCGGGATACGTGGATGAGATTGAAGTTGCTGAAATCGCCGGGTTTATTTCAAGCCTTGACCCGGGAATCCCTTACAGTCTGCTGGCATTTTATCCGCAATTTTATCTCAACGATCTTCCCACCACGTCCAGGTCTCATGCACTCCGTTGCCGTGATGCTGCCGAAAAGGCCGGCCTGCGGAATGTCCATATAGGAAATGTACATCTTTTAGCCGAAGACTATTAGCCCGAATTTATCAAAAAGAACCCCTGATGGTTTGAGTTGAAGCAAGCGGTTTGTTGTGTTATTGGGTAGGTGCGGAAATTACGAATATACTTTGACAGCTTTCTTAATCAAATTAAATCAAAAGGAGAAGCTTACATGGAAAAAACTGACGTTTTAATCGATCAAAAGGGCGTTTGCCAACCATTCACCGAAGAGCAACAGTCCGTGTTGAAGGCAATGGATAAATGGATTGAGGCCGTCACCACCACTGATCCTGAGACGGTGGCAAAATTGTATGCCAAAGATGCCGTTTTCTGGGGCACGGTTTCCCCTTTTATGCGGACAACTCCTGAAGGAACAAAGAATTATTTTAAACATTTCATGGGGTTTAGAAATTTAAATGCCATCTACTACAAACCCATGGTGAGAGTGTATGGGGATATCGCTATAAACTCCGGTTATTACACATTTTTTTATAACAAAGATGATAAAATGATAAGCTCACCCGCTCGGTATACGTTTGTTTATCGCAAGGACAGCGATGGTGAGTGGTACATTATCGATCATCATTCTTCGGCCGTGCCTTGAAATGAATAGGATCATCATCGCCGAACTGTTTCGGATGGATATAAGATGAAAGGCCTGCGGCGGGATTCACAAGGCCCGGTGAAGACCGTATGAAACCTGAAACCAGTGCCGCCGCTTCTTCCAACCATAGTTCGTGTCCATCCATAAACGGTAGATTTTGGTTTCCGGCAAGGCCCGAGAGAGTTTTCAACCGCAAGCATAGCACGCTATTTCGAGGATTGAAAAGGAGCGAGAACGCCGCCGGGGCCGAAAGATGCCGTTCATGGATGGACACTCGTTAGATCTATTGGTTATTCAATCGGCGTTACCGAAATGGTGCCGGTATCGTTTAACGCAACATAGAAGCAATCGAAACCCAATTTTCTTTTGTAAGTATCTCGATTACCTCAAAACCCAAGTTTTCCATCTTCTTTATAACGTTATTCTTATCCTCTTCAATAATACCCGAGCAGATAAATGTGCCTTTTTTGACCAGAACTTTTTTGATGTCCTCAAGTAGAATTAAAATACTCTTTGACGTTATATTGGCAGCAACAACATCAAATCGTGCGGAAACCTTTTCTATAAAATTGCCGGTGACGACATTAAAAGTTGCTTTTGCTATTTTGTTTTGCAACAAATTTTTACAGGCAACATCCACAGCAACTTCGTCATTGTCCGTCCCCCACACTCTGCCTGCGCCAAGCTTTGCCGCTGCAACCATAAGGATGCCGGAGCCGGTTCCCACATCCAGAAAAGAATCCCCCTTTTTCAGATATTTTTCAATCATTGCAATGCACATGCAGGTTGTGGGGTGGGTTCCGGTGCCAAATGCCATGCCCGGATCGATCTCAAGGATAATTTCATCCTGATTCGGGAGGTATTCCCTCCATGTGGGTTTTACAACGATATTGGCAGTTATTTTTTCAGGCCGGAAATGGGCTTTCCATTGGTTTGCCCAGTCTGATTCCTCAATATCAGAATAAACAATTTTACATATAATCCCGCTTTTCTTTTCGAGCCGTGCCAGGTTTTTTTCAAGAATCCGGCGTCTTTTTTGGGTTTTTTCATCACGGGGAAAATAGCCTGTCACAGCATAATGTTCAGGCTGTATTGCATCTTTACCCCAATCTTCCGGACGATCAATATCCGGCTCTTCTACAACCAGACCGGTTGCCCCCAATTCATAGAAAATATCGGCAATAAGATCTATGGCCAATTGCTTATCATCAAAATCAAAAACCACCTTTGCTTCTAACCATTTCATAACTTCTTTTATACTATTTTGAAGCCATTCGGTTGAATTTTTCCTTGGGCGGATTAAAGTAACCGTAGGTTATATTTGGAAATGATTCTTCAATTTGTCGGAGAACATTTTGCATTCCCAATGGATTTCCGTGCGTTGCAGCATTGGACATGACATTCCAATACCTTACCGGGTCAAAATTTAAATTGCGCCACTGGATCATGTTTATAGGATACTGATTTAACAATCGGGTCAGTGCGTGCACTTCTTCCGGGGTATCTGTAAATCCGGGGCAGTTGAGGTAGTTTGCAGATACGAATTTACCCCGCCCAATTGCAATGTCTATGCTTTTTAACACATCGGAAAAACCATACCCTTTGGGTCGAAAATATGCATCATAGCATTCTTTTCTAAAACTGTTGATACTGATACGGATACTGTCAAGACCCGCATCAAAGAGTTTTTTGAGAATATCGGGCCTGCTTCCATTGGTGTTCATGTTAATTGTGCCGCGACCGGTAACTGATCGTATCTTTTCTATGGCCGGCACGATGACATCGGCTGCCAGCAAGGGCTCTCCCTCACACCCTTGCCCGAAACTGACAACACTGCTTCTTACCCGCCCGATATGCTCAAGAGAAACTTCTGCGATTTCATGTGGCGACGGTTTAAAAGAAATTCTATCCTGGCTGTGGGGAATCTCGCCATCGTGCTGCAGCGACAAGCAGCCCAGGCATCCGGCGTTACAGTTTTCGGACGTGGGCAGCGGTGCTTCGTATCTTCCGAGAAAGAAATTTTTGGCCGCCGGACAACCGTATTCCAGAGCACATTTTTCCAGATGCTTCCTTAGTCTGTTATCCGGCATCTTCTTTTTCATCCGTCGGACTCCGTCAATAACATCTTCGGGTTTCATCCGTCTCAAATCCTGCCGCCTTTCTTTGTCCACCCGTATCACGGCGGATCTGAACCTCCCCCTGTACCATCCAACTGCTCCGTATGAAAAAAGGGGTAGATATCCGGCGTCGTTGTTTTCCCTATAAGCGCTTATATAAGAAATAACATAGCCGGGCGAATTAAAGGCGGCAACCGGGAATATCATTTCACCGGGTTCATATGGATTTTCCCCTACAATTTCGAACCGGCTGTTTTCCATACTGAATAAGATCGGCTTTCTATCCGGCATATACATAAGTTCTCCGCCAAAAGGCATATGGATCGTTTCATGGATCGTCAGGGGGACCAGGGAAGGACCGGCCATACCCACGGCAGCATATCCGTTAAGGTCAAAAATCTCTCCGGTATTATTTGCGACAACGGCGGTTACATAATTCTTGCTATTTTGAAGCGGCTTGCACCGCCTGTTCTTGATTATACTCATAGTTTCTGTTCACCCATTTTTTAAGTTTTCATTACCAGACGAAAGCGGGAATGTACATCTAAACAATGCCTGTTTAAGGACGTGCACAGTATATAACCATTGAAACCAAACCGACAATATAATATTAATTCAAAAACAATCGAAGAATTTTAACGGAGGATCTTCCAATGAAAAGTTATCGAAAAGAATTGTGGTTCCAAGTGCCGACACGGCGTGCGCTGATTAATATTACCCCTCAGGTTGAAGCCTGCCTGACAGAAAGCGGAATCACGGAGGGCCTGGTGCTCTGTAACGCCATGCACATCACAGCCTCTGTATTCATCAATGACGATGAGTCCGGTCTTCATCATGATTATGACGTCTGGCTTGAAAAGTTGGCGCCGCACGAACCGGTTTCGCAGTACCGCCACAATGTCGGAGAAGACAATGCAGATGCGCATATGAAAAGACAGATCATGGGACGCGAGGTGGTTGTGGCGGTTACCCAAGGCCGGCTCGACTTTGGAACCTGGGAACAAATATTTTACGGAGAGTTTGACGGAAGACGACGTAAGCGGGTTTTGGTCAAAATCATCGGGGAATAGTCCTCATTTTTTTAAAAGCCCGGTTTCTCTAAACCGCAAGTAACATCTCAATAAATTATGGATTCGGATCAATAGGATCATTTAATACCCCAGAACTTATTGAGAAGTTACGGTCGAAATATTTAACATATTGGGATTGCACGGCAATTTGGGAACCCGTCCGGCTATTCCAAAAACCCTTCTTTAATGGTGATTTCGCTGTTGCTTCTTATTTGCGCTATTAAAGCATCAAAGGTTCTGGCTTTCTTTTCCTGGAGCAATCTTTGCTTTATCGATGCTTTTTCCGTGTTAAATTCTTCCAGCCCCGGCGTTTTTCTATCCTTTAACTGAAAAACATAATACCCTTTTGAACCTTTTATGGGTTTTTCCGGCAATTTTTGTTCCGGTGACAGTTGAAAAGCAGCCTTGGAAACCTCACGCTCAAATCCAATTTTAGGAATCGAATCATTGCGTTTAAAAAAACCGGTAGTTGTTGGAGTTACATTAAACTGTTTGCTTTCCGTGGTCATGGATTTGCCGCTTTTTAAAGCGGACAGATAGGTATCTGCATCCTTTTTCGCTTTTGCTTCCTGCTTTTCGTGTATTAAATCAACCCGGACTTTTTCTTTGACTTCCTTAAGTTCTGAAATCTTTTCAGGTATCTTTTCGATTACTTGAAGAATATAATATCCGTTTTCAAATTGCTGTATATCGCTTATTTCCATAACCTCAAGATCAAAGGCGGCCGATGCAAACTTTGCTCGGCTTTTAATACCTTTTTCCGGCCCTTTTTTTGTAAAAAAATCTGTAGTAAAAATTTTCAGATTTTGTTCTTTTGCTGATTTTAACAGATCATCCCCTTCAAAAGAAACATCGGAAACCGACTCTGCTTCGTCGAACGCAAGATTTTTTGCTTTATTTTCGGTCAGTTTCTTTTTTATTTTCTTTTTCGCTTCATCAAAAGATAAGACGGATGCTTCATTGACCTTTTCGACTTTGATAATGTGCCATCCGAACCGCGTGCGAACGGGTTCGCTGATTTCCCCGGCTTTCATTGAAAAGGCCTTGTCGGCAAAGGGTTTTACCATGGCCTCCCTTTTGAATGTACCCAGGTATCCTCCCTTGTCCCGGGTGGGTCCCTCTGAATATTTTTTGGCCAGTTCAGGAAAATCTTTTCCTTCTCTGGCCATCTTCAGAATATCTAAAGCTCTTTTTCTCGCCTTTTCAACATCTTCATGACCGGCATTCTGATCGACCTTTAGCAAAATATGTCGGGCTTCAACCGTTTTCGGCGTGCTAAACTCTTCCTGGTTATCATTAAAATAATCCTGTAGTTCTTCATCAGAAATTGAAACCTTAGAAAGGTAACTATCCGGATCAAAATGCAGGTATCGAACTTTCACCATGGCATCTGTTTTATAATTTTCTTTATACTTCTCAAAGAATGCTTTTATTTCTTCGCCGGACACCTTGATATCTTTATATTTGTCGGGATCAAACCTTACGAAATCAATATTTACCAATGCATTGGCCCAGTTAAACCATTCCCTGACCTCTTGGTCTGAAACCTTAGCGCTGCTTGTGATGAGCACTTTTAATCTCTCAATAAGCATGGCATCTCTTTGGGCTATTTCGAATTCTTCGGGGGTCATTCTGAGACGATCCAGAACATTTTGATAAAGGCGGTTATCGAATACCCCGGCCCTCTGAAATGCACCGATTTTCATGATGGTATCGGCAAGTTCCTTGTCCGAAACACGAAACTTAAATCTACTGGCTTCTTGAACCAAGAGTTTTTTGTCGATAAGTTGATTCAAAGCCTGCTTTTTTACCTGAAGCATCTTTATCATATCTTCATTCAAGTTGTTCCCGAATCTTTCGCGCAACTGTTCAATAAGATTATTATATGCCTCCCGGTATTCATCCAGCGTGATCTGATCTCCATTAACCAGCGCAACCCTGCCGCCTCTTTGTGCCCTGAAACTTCCTACGCCCCAGAATATAAATACAATAACAATAGCACCTAACAGTACTTTGATTAACCAATTACCCGCTTGTTGCCGCATAAACCTGAGCATATATTTCCTTTCTATTTATACTTCCCAATATTGTTCCTTGTAACTTCTCAATAAATTATGGATTCGGGTTAATATCATGATTTAATTCACCAGAATTTTTTGAGAAGTTACTGTTCATTCAACTATGCAATTTAAATTATTACCGAAATAGGCTTCACCTGTCGATCGATCTTTGTTCCTACAGTCTCTAAGCAAAACGCACACAAATATTCATATTTATCCCCTTCAGGAAGAACAAGCAGAAGTCGCTTTCGAACCGGAACCGGACGTTTGCATTTAGGACAATAGAGCTCTGTAGCATCAAATTCCTTATACATTCCGGCTTGTTTGGTCCTTGGAGGAATATTTGCTGCCGATAGTTTACTAAATCTTGGTAAATTATTTGGAGCCATGCTTTACCTTCTCAAATATGGATTTGTGTCCTTAACGAACTCGTAAAAAATCTTTTTAAGCGATATGGACCCTTTCTTGACGTTTTAAAAAAACATCCGTCTTAAATCGACCAAAACCATGTAGTTAAAAAATCTTATATATACAACATGTTGCAAATTATAAAGAATTAATACTATTTTCTATCTTTAAATTTGTCAACACCTTCCGGTCACAAAACCGTATAAAATATTTATTGACACATTTGTCAGGTTTTGTTAATTTTTTTTAATTTGGGGCTGTAGCTCAGCTGGGAGAGCGCATGACTGGCAGTCATGAGGTCGACGGTTCGATCCCGTTCAGCTCCACCAAATATCTAAAAAAAGGTTGGTCTATGAGACCGGCCTTTTTTTATTTGTATTATACCTAAGTTGAGCGATTTTTTGCGAAGAGATGTGCTGAGATCTTGATGCATAAGGGTTCGCGAAAACCGCCCCGGAAAGACATCGGGATCTTTGACAAGCATACCCGTGGATATGTCGAGGATTTTCGCGGATGCTTGATGCGCAAGAGATCGGCGCAAATCGAGTAAAAAATCGCTCAATTTAGGTTATAGCATATCACGGATGCCTTTATGCCCTTGACATCGCAACGGTATTGGCTTAAAAAACCATGGTCTCTTAAAATAAACACTCAAATGTCCTCTGATCAAACAGACGTTGAGGCCTGAACCAACTGAACGTTATAAAATTATTAGATGTTAAATCATGATTACGAAGCGTCATGTATTATACGCTGTTTTAGCTGTTATTGCGCTTAGCGCTGTCTGCACGGCGCTATTGAATTTAACTTTAACACCCTCATCCACTGCAGATAAATTTAAGCAAAACGTCCAAACAACGGACACACAATATTCGGACAAGCCGGTTGTCCATCTCTATTTTTCTGATAAGAGCAATTCGTTTCTGACAGCAGAAGAAAGGTCTCTTTTTCATTCTGAAAATTCCGCCGAATTTGCTAAAATTATTTTTCAAGCCTTGATAGACGGTCCACGGAAAGAGCTTATGAGAACAATTCCCGCAGATACAAAGATTAGGGCGCTCTATGTTACCCGGGACGGGACAGCTTATGTGGATATATCAAATGCGGTAAAAGACGCCCATCCCGGTGGAATAAAATCAGAACTTTTTACGATATATTCAATCGTTAATTCACTAATATTGAATATCCCTGAAATCGATGCCGTAAAAATATTGATCGAAGGGCGCGAAGCTATGACCCTGGCCGGTCATATTGATCTTAGTTTTCCCTTTAAAGCAAATATGCTTTTGATACGATGAAAAAAAAGACTCACATCAAAAATTTGCGGAATATCGGAATCATAGCCCATATTGACGCCGGCAAGACAACGGTAACCGAGCGGATACTTTACTATACGGGCCGTTCCCACAAAATCGGAGAGGTTCATGACGGCGAAGCGATTATGGACTGGATGCCTGATGAGCAGGAACGCGGCATTACGATTACCTCTGCGGTTACCACCTGCCACTGGAAAGGAAACGACATCCAGATAATAGATACGCCGGGACATGTGGATTTTACAATGGAAGTAGAACGTTCATTGAGGGTGCTTGACGGCGCTATCGGAGTCTTTTGTGCGGTTGGCGGTGTGGAACCCCAGTCGGAAACGGTATGGCGGCAGGCAGACAAATATCATGTCCCGAAGATCGCATTTATCAATAAACTGGACAGAGTCGGCGCAAGTTTTTTTAAAACCATTGAAATGATGAAAGACAGACTGCATGCAAACCCTCTTATATTACAACTGCCGGTGGGATCGGAAGATGATTTTGCCGGTGTTATTGATCTGATCCGTATGAAACAGATCCTCTGGGAAGACGACGCCCTGGGGGAAACATATATCACCGAAGAAATACCCTTTGATTTTCTTGAATCCGCCGGAAAATATCGCGACAAACTTATTGAAACAATCGCTGAAGTTGATGATGATATTATGGAGGATTATTTATCGGAAGCCCCGATCTCAACGGAAAGCTTGCTTACCGGCATACGAAAAGCAACCATAGACCTGAAACTGGTCCCGGTACTGTGCGGGAGCGCATTGAGGAATAAAGGCATACAACCTCTGCTTAACTCAATCGTGGATTTTCTTCCCAGTCCTGTCGATATTCCTCCCATAAAGGGAGTGCACCCTGAAACCGGAGAAATTGTTGAATGCAAAGCCAAGGATACAGACCCGCTTGCGGCACTCATATTTAAAGTATCCATGATCGAAGGACGCAAGCTTTCCTATGTCAGAATCTATAGCGGAAAGATACATACCAAAGAAAACACCTATAACCCTTCCCGTAAAATAAATGAAAAAATCTCCCGTATTTTAAGAATGCATGCCAACAAAAGAGAACGGATCGACTCTGCCGATGCCGGGAGTATTGTGGGGGTTGTCGGATTGAAAGAGTCTTCTACCGGCGAAACACTATGCTCCATTGATCACCCGGTTTTACTGGAAAAAATAGAGTTTTACGAACCCGTCATTTCCATTGCCATCGAGCCTAAAACACATGCCGATCAGGAAAAGCTGGATGAGGTGTTAGAAAAATTTATGGCCGAAGACCCGACGCTGCAACTTAAAAAGGATGAAGACACCGGGCAATCCATTTTGTCCGGTATGGGTGAGCTTCACCTTGAAGTGATCATCAGTCGCATGCAGCGTGAATTCAAAACCAACGTAAATGTGGGAAAACCCCAGGTTGTCTATAGGGAAACCATTGAGAAAGAGGGTGATGGATCTGCCGTATTTGACAAGGAAATTGCGGGGCAGCGTCATTTTGCCAAAGTTACGCTAAAGCTGACGCCTCTGGAACGCGGCAGTCAGAACAGGTTCAGTTCTAAAATTGACGAGGAAATCATACCGGATATTTTTATTCCTGCCATTGAAAAAGGTATCATGGAATCTTTGGAAAGCGGATCTCTGATGGGCTATCCGGTGGTCGATGTTAAGGCTACCCTAACCGGAGGGGAATTCAAAGAATCCCTGGGCACGGAATTGGCTTATACCGTCAGTGCATCCATGGCATGCAAAACGGCCCTTGCCGACGGTGAACCGTTTCTCCTGGATCCGATTATGAATGTTGAGATTTTTGTTCCTGAAGCGTTCATGGGAGACGTGATTGGAGACCTTAATTCCCGCAACGGGAAAATTGAATCCATAGAGCACAAAATGGAAGCACTGGTGATCAAGGCGATTGTTCCTCTGGCACGTATGTTCGGTTACTCCACTTCATTACGGTCAGCTACCCAAGGCCGAGGGACTTTTACCATGCAATTTTCTCATTTTGATCGTAACTGACAACACGGTAACAAATCCGAACCTTCTCTATGACGATCTTTTTTTTCCACCCATCTCTTTCAGCATCTTCTCGATCTTTTCCCTTTTATCCGGATCACGCATATTCTCCAGAGCCTTTTTCAAGTGGAACGACGCATTTTTAAAATCATTTTTTTTCTTGTAATAAATGCCCAGGTAATAATGAGCCTGATCCAGCCTGCCCAGCTTGCCATAGGTTTCACCAAGGGAATAAAACGCTTTCGGATAATTATATTTTTTTGCGATGAGATCTTCAAATATAGCTGCCGCCTCATTTAAACGTCCAAGCTCCATCTGTGTGCGCCCGAGATAAAAAAAGACTTCGGGATCGTTAGAGGAAATGCTTGCCGCACTTTCCAGTATATTTAAAGCTTCCCGATACTGACCGTCGAGAAAATAAATCTGACCGAGATCCTTCAGCATATATGGATCCAAAGCATTTTTCTCCAGTGCTGTTTTAAGGTGACCGATGGCATTTTTCCGATCGCCTGTTCGGTCAAGAATCAGCCCGTATCCGTATTGTGCCAGAGGATCTTCAGGGTGCTTTTCAACCGAGGCTTTAAACTTTCTTAATGCAAAGCTCTCGTCCCCGTAAACAGCAACAAGCCGGACATGAGCCATTGAAAAATTATAATCGTCAGTCTGTGCCTTTGTCTTTTTGTTTTGTTCGATCCAGGTGTCAATATTGGACATTCGTTCCTCTGTGGCAGGATGCGTGCTAAGATACGTCGGGATCTGAGCCGGACCGAACCATCGTCTGCTCCAGAGTTTTTTCAGCATCGAAAGCAACCCTTCTCCATCATATCCTGCTTTGCTCAGAGATACGAGACCGATCTGGTCCGCCTGGAACTCGTCCTCACGACTGTATGACAGCTCCAGGGATTGGCCGGCAGCCGAAGACCCAATAGTTAGCGCATTTGCTGCGGCCATGGATCCTCCGACTCCGAGTAATATACCGGCCGCAACTCCGGCAAGCGTTGCGATTCCTATCTTGTGTGCTCTTTCTATCTTTTGGGAAATATGGCGGCACACAACATGAGCAATTTCATGGGAAAGTATCCCAGCCAACTCTTCTTCATTGTCCATAGCTTCCAGCAGGCCGCTGTTTACAAAAACATGACCCGCAGGGGTTGCAAAAGCATTATATTCATCATTTTTTATTACATAAAAATGATAACTAAAAGGCTGGGGCGGAAGGGCGGATACGATTTTTTGGCCTATTTTATTAATATAGTTGACAATCAGAGGATCTTCAATAATATCATAATGTTGTAAAATGACCTTCATCACTTCACGGGACATTTCTTCTTCCTCTTGTATGGTAATACACAACGCCCCTTTTGGAAAAAGAATGTTGGCAATGAAAATCAAAACAAAACAGAGCAAAAATGCTTTCCTGATAACTTGCATAACTACCTCATAAATTAATACTCTAATTGATCGTAAACAAAATGGGGAAAAATATTTTATATTTTTAATTTATTATTCATTTTAGTCACTTCAGATGCATTTTCATAACTTTTCTATAAATGGGATATAAATTTATTAAAAAAAACCCATTTGGTTTACCTTTCAGGAAAGCCGATGACTCTCCATCTTCTTGGTTATCAAGGGCTCGCAGTAGGCGACCACGCCCTTGATGCCTCGAATATGGGGCATCCTCGATTTTCGCTCATTTAGAGTAATATTTAACTAAAAATATATCTTTTTTTTCAATCGTCAATAATCAATACATACCCTTTCATGCTTTTCAAACCAAACGTTTTATGATAGGATTTTTAATTATGACACATATTATATGTATCGCCAACCAGAAAGGAGGCGTTGGCAAAACCACTACAGCGGTAAATCTATCCGCAGCACTCGCGGTTTCTGAAAAAAGAACGCTCCTTGTAGATTGCGATCCCCAGGGAAATGCCACCACCGGTCTTGGCCTAGACAAAAACAAGATTTATCATACATTATACCACGGAATGATTGGTAAAGTTGCCGCTAGAAATCTGGTTTTAAACAGCGATATAGATACCTTGAAAATCATCCCTTCGCGGGTGGAGCTGATCGGTTTTGAAGTGGAAATGATGTCAAAACCCAAACGTGAAATGGTGTTAAAGAAACTTTTGGCCCAACTTACGGATTCATTTGAATACATAATAATCGACTGTCCGCCCTCATTGAGTCTTCTTACAGTCAACGCTTTGACTGCGGCTGATTTTATGCTTATTCCCCTTCAGTGCGAATTTTATGCACTGGAAGGTCTGGGGCAGCTTTTACAGACCATGAAGCGGATCAAGCATCATCTGAATCCGAAACTGGAAATTGTCGGTATTCTTCTTACCATGTTTGATAAAAGGACAAACCTGTCTCACCAGGTTGCTGAAGATGCTGAAAGATATTTCAAACATCTGGTATTCAAGACCATGGTTCCAAGGAATGTGCGGTTGGGTGAAGCGCCGAGTTTCGGGAAACCGATTTTGCTGTATGATGCCGCTTCCCCGGGGGCACAAAGCTATTTTAATCTGGCCAAAGAAATAATGGCCAATGAAATTCACCGCCCAATTTGATCGAACCAAGATTATGTGTCAGTAAGTTCTCAATAAGTTCCGGCGCATTAATTGAACGTCTCGAAAAATTACATTTGCCAAAAATAACCAACTAAATTCATTCGTTAAATTAATATGAAAAACGTAAAGAAGAAAAAAGAAGAAGCCGGGTCACAATTTAAAAAAACAAAAAAAATTGCCCTGGGAAGAGGCCTTGATTCCCTGCTACCCGATATCGATCCTGTTGAAAGCGTATCAAAGGAATATTTTCAGTGTGATATCGAACGAATCCGCCCGAATCGTTACCAGCCCCGCATGAGATTTTCTGAAGATGAACTTGAAGGAATGGCCCGTTCTATTAAAGAACAGGGAATCATACAGCCCCTTTTGGTTAGAAAAGACGATAATGGTTTTGAGCTTGTCACCGGTGAAAGACGCCTGCGTGCCGCAAAAAAGGCTGGACTCGACCAGGTTCCGGTCATTGTCAAGAGCATTACGGACACAGATCTTTTGGAAATGTCTATTGTTGAAAATATACAACGAGAAGATTTGAATCCCATGGAAGAGGCTGAGGCTTACTATCAACTTATTACCAAATTCGATCTTACCCAGGATCAGGCCGCGGCCCGCGTAGGAAAAAGCAGGCCTGCCGTAGCCAATTTTTTAAGGCTCCGGCAACTGCCCGAACAAATTAAATCCGATATAATAGCCGGCGCTCTGAGTATGGGGCATGCACGGGCATTGCTGGGTGCTTCGAATTCAGCCCAGCAACATGCGGCATGGCGGGCTGTTGTTTCCAAAGGACTTTCGGTCAGGGAAACGGAACGTCTGATTAACCGTTTAAAAGCAGAAAAGAAAAAACCGAAAAAGTCTTCCGACGATTCGGAGCAAAGATACCTTTTAAGTCTGGCGGAGGATCTTTCCCGTCGCTTTGGAACCAAAGTTCAGATCAAAAGGCACGGGAAAAAAGGAAGGGTTGAAATCACTTTTTTCAACAATGAGGATCTTGATCGGGTGCTCACACTTCTGAAGCAAATATAACAACTTCATGTCTATTCATATCATAATCGACGGTTACAATCTGATCCGCCGTTCCAGTTCGCTGAGCACACTTGATCAACAGGATATCCAACTCGGCAGGGAATCCCTTCTTGACACCCTTTCATCATACAAAAGAATAAAACGCCACATGATTACGGTAGTCTTTGACGGAACCCATGCACCTCCTCTTTCACACCACAAAGATCGAGTCAAAGGGATCAAGGTTAAATTTTCTCGCAGTGGAGAAACTGCCGATACCGTAATTAAAAGGATGGCGGCAAGATATAGGGAAAAGGCCTTGGTCGTTAGCTCCGACCTGGATATTGTCAATTTTGCGGCGTCCATGGGAACAGCCACAATAAGTTCTCCTGCATTTGAAGAAAAAATCATTATGGCTGTTTATGCGGATACAAAGGGAGTTGTTGCCCAAAAGCAGGGCGGCTGGGTTCCCACCACAAAAAAGAAAGGCCCCAGCAGACGGCTTTCCAAAAGAAAACGACGGAACCGGATTAAAATTAAAAAGCTTTAGTTTCAGAATAGACGGGGTTTTGTTTTCATTGACGCCGGTATCATTATCTGGTACTCACTCAACGATTCTGAATATTTTAACACCTGAATCTTGCAAGTGCTGAGTTTGCCGCATATGGAGATCTTTGAAAAATGTCAATTTTTGTTTAAGTTCAAGACAATTCTGCAGGATAGCAGAATTGGACAGCTGTCAAGCTGCCCGCAAGGGCGAGGGGCATGGACGCTCCGAGTCAACGCGATAATTTTAACCACAGGAATACATTGAGTATTTCGAGGATTAAAATTTGAGCCTGACGCAGAAATTGAGCAAAAAGGGGCGTTTTGCAAAGGTCTCATATGCAAGACTCAGGTAACATCTCGACCGAATAGTTTAGCATATGAACAAAACAGACGACAAATCAGAGATGCAGCGAATCTGCATAATAGACGGACAGGGCGGCGGTATCGGAAGCGCCGTAATAAAAAAACTGAAAGATCAGTTTGGAGAAACCGTTGAAATTATCGCCTTAGGCACCAATGCCATTGCAACGTCTCAGATGCTTAAAGCCAAAGCCAATCGTGGCGCTTCCGGAGAAAATGCTATTGTTCAAACCGCCGGGAAGGTCGATATTATCATTGGTACGATAGCTATTATAATGGCGCACTCCATGATGGGAGAAGTGACACCGAAAATGGCGGAGGCAGTGGCAAGCAGCCGGGCAAAAAAACTGCTTATACCCCTTACCCAGGAACATGTTGAAATTGTAGGAATATCTCCAATTCCGCTACCCCATCTTATCGAGGCTCTTATTCAGGAAAATTTAAAAAACTTTTTTGAGCCGCCCTAAAACGGATAAAGCGAAACTAAAAAACAGTAACGGCTTCGTTTTTTAAAACAAATCGATTTCAAACGAAAAATATCACAAAAAAATTAATTACAAAGAAGGAAAAAATACCATGTGTGAAGCAAATGCATATTTAATTCGAGAAAATGAGAAAAAGCTAATTATGGAGGCTGTTGATACGGTCGAACCTGAAGGTAACGGCATTAGACTCGTAAGTATATTTGGAGATCAGAAATTTCTTAAAGCCCACATTCATTCACTGGCTCTTGTGGACCACAACATCTTTCTTAAAGAATAAAATAGGTATCTCAAATTAGTTTTGCTGCCTTCACCAATCGGACTAATGGAGTGATGTTACCTGTGCATTTCGCCCGTTTGCGTGCAAAGATGAACAGGTATGCGCAAGACAGGGGTATAAAAAAATCTTGGAAAAATAATATGGTATAGATGAAAATACTTTTAGCCAAGACCGCGGGTTTCTGCATGGGAGTACGCAGAGCCGTTGAAATGGTTCTGGATGCACCGAGCAAATACGAAAATCCTATCTGCACTTATGGACCGCTTATACACAATTCTCAGGTTCTGAACCTTTTGAAAGAAAAAGGGATATCTGTTTTAAATAATATCCCCGACCACGGATCCGGTACCGTCCTAATCAGGGCCCACGGCGTTCCTCCCGAAACCAAGAATAGTCTTAAAAAGACCGGGTTTAAGATTATTGATTCCACATGCCCTCGGGTTATCAAAGTCCAGACCATCATCCGGAAACATGCAAAACAAGATTATGCATCCATCATTATCGGCGACAAGGATCATCCGGAAGTCATCGGCCTGCTCGGTTACGCAGGGGAAAAAGGCTATGCTGTCGACAATCTTAAGGACCTTGATTCCCTCCCACCCTTTGACAGGGCGATCATTGTTGCACAGACCACCCAGAATACGCTTTTTTTTGAAAAAGTAAAAAGCTGGGCTGTCCAAAAATTCCCCCACTATAAGATCTTTGATACGATCTGTGATTCAACCGCCAGGCGCCAGGCTGAAGTCCATCGCCTGGCGAATATAGTGGATGCCGTCATTGTCGTGGGCGGCCATAACAGCGGGAATACCCAGCGGCTTGCCGAAATTTCAAGGCAAACCGGTAAGCCCACTTATCATATTGAAACAGAATCTGAGCTTGATTTAGACGCACTTTCTTCAATTCGACACATAGGGATAACAGCCGGCGCGTCCACCCCGAACTGGATAATAAAAAGGGTCTATAGAACGCTGGAAGCCATTCCTTTTAAAAAGAAAAAAAGCTGGCGCAGTATCATTTTTGCCATCCAGCGCTCACTTCTTCTCACAAATATCTATGTGGCTATGGGAGCCGGATGCCTGTGCTATGTATGCACAAAACTCCAGGAGATTGCCAACTATTTGCCCAATGTACTTATGGCCATGCTTTATGTCCAGTCCATGCACATTCTCAACAATCTTATCGGCACAAAAGAAGACCGATACAATGATCCTGACAGGTCCTCTTTTTATAACAGAAAAAAGGTCCTGCTGGCACTTCTTGCTTTCTTCGCCGGCGGCGCCGGATTGATGACCGCCTATTCAATGGGACCTGTCCCTTTTTTGGTTCTTTTCGTTATGAGCATAATGGGCCTTTCTTACAATTTGAGACTTCTGCCGGAACGTTTTTTCAACGGCAAGTACCGGAGAATACGGGATATCCCGGGATCCAAAACCATTCTGATTGCAATGGCATGGGGAATCGTTACCGCGGTATTGCCCTCTTTGTCTGCATCGGAACATGTTGGTCTGAGTACCGTATTGGTATTTTTTTGGTCCATAAGCCTTGTTTTTGTGAGAACTGCATTTTTTGATATTCTTGACATGCAGGGGGACCGTATTGTGGGGAAAGAGACAATCCCTATATTGATGGGGGAAAAGCGAGCCCTGCGCCTTTTAAAAACCATACTCATAATAAATATCGGCATCTTGCTTGTATCCAGTACATTTCATTTTATTTCAATCCTTGGATTTGCACTTGCAATCTGCCCGGTTTTTATTTTTATTGTCATGTCAGCCCATGAACTGGGCTATATGCTTCCCGGCACAAGGCTGGAGTTTCTGGTTGAAACGAATTTCATTACGGCAGGTGTTATCACGCTTATCTGGCCTCTGTTTTGCCAAAAGTGCATTTGATGTTAAATAGTGTCCATCCATAAACGGCATCTTTCGGCCCCCGGCGGCGTTCTCGCTCGTTTTCAATCCTTGAAATAGCTCGCTATGACTGCGGTTGAAAACTCGCTCGGGCCTTGCCGGAAACCGAAATCTACCATTTCTGGATGGACACTACAGTGGTTGAATCTGTCTATTTCCAAATTACAGGTTCCGCACCTTTAAGGAGTCTTTTGATATTATCTGTATGGCGAAAATAGATTAATATCGCTGTTACAACAGCGCATCCTGTCAAGGCACCGGATCCGGTTGCCTTCCAAACCGCAACAGGAAGAACCGCGGCGGCGGCAAGTGATGCAACCGCAACAATGTTGAACCAGCAAACAAACAGAATAAACACCAGAATCACAACCATAAATGCCACGGGTGAAATTACAGCAAAACACCCGGCCGCCGTTGCAACGCCTTTGCCTCCTTTTTTAAACCCCATGTAAACCGGATAAAGGTGACCTGAAAAAGCAGCAAGCGCAACAAGTGAAATGTAAATTTCACCCCACAAGCTGTTTGGAGTTATCAGTACCCCCGCAATCCATACCGGAATACCCCCCTTTAGCATATCACCAACAAGTGTCAGAACTCCAAGAGTCGGCCCTGCGATACGTACGACATTGGTCGCACCGATGTTTCCGC
>Ga0315537_1000736_pt1 | contig 26194 bp, 24 predicted proteins | sample SalMarSW160270MG_FD_203091 | JGI IMG/M metagenome (GOLD analysis project Ga0315537, IMG submission 203091) | Salt marsh sediment microbial communities from the Plum Island Ecosystem LTER, Massachusetts, United States - Salt Marsh Sediment SW1602-70 ...
CCAGCCGTGAAAAATATATATTGCAGCTTCCTCTTACTGCATTGCGGGCGTTATTCGTCCAGGCAAGTGAGTGGCCCGTCCGGTATTGGTTGAATATCCAGCAGCTCGGCCAGTATTGAGGTGCCTTTTCGGCGGGGCATTCTATCACTTCACCGGGCGTGATTTTGTGCTCCTCAAGTCCGGCGATTAAAACAAGAGGCTTGGCTGCCGAGCCGGGTGGATAGTGCGACTCAATCGTTCTATTCCATAAAGGCTTGCCGGTGTCGCCGGCAATTCGGGCATAGTCGTATCGAATACGATTGAGGTCGAAGACCGGCATCGAGACCATAGCAATAATGTCACTGTCCGCCACGTCAATAACGACAACGGCAATTCCCGTATCGCAATTATTATTGGCATTACAATCGGCAAGATATTGCTGAATCTGTTTTTGCAGTACCACGTCGATGGCAAGCTGCACATCGTCACCGACCTGAGTTTCGGTTCTGTCTACAAGCTCTCTGTCGATATCATAGACTTCCTCGCCTCGCCTGCCTCGCAGAATTGTCTCACAGACATATTCGATGCCGCTATAACCGGCAAGCTCGCCCTGCGTATAGCTGAGCAACGGGTCATCAGCGAAAAGCTCGCCCTGCTGCTCCGGGCGGACCCAGCCGATGACCTGGCACGCGGCGTCACCAAAGGGATATACCCTGTGATTCTCCGGTACGATGGAAATGCCGTTTATATCTGCAAACTCAAGCTGAGCGTCGAAAACATCTTCCTCGGTTTGCAGGTCCAGAAGAGGATAAGTGTCGTGCATCTCAGCGACATCGACTTTGGCAGTCAGCAACAATCTTGTGTTCGGGTCCGGCTGGGCTTTGGCGAAATCATTAGAGTCCGGATAGTTGCGCTTCCAGGCCAGGTGCCGGCGAAGATTCCAGACGCGGTCGTTAATCCTGTCAAGCCGAGCCTTGATTTCTGAATCTCTCGGCCCGAAAAAAGCGAGTCTCTGTACTACCTGCTCCAGATGAACTGCCCGGGATTCGATTTCCTTTTCGACTTCGGGCAATTTCTCGTCGGCGTCGTCTCGTTTTGAGGCTATCAGCAATTTTGCCTTTTGAACGCGCTCATCGGCAATACTGCTCAGCTCGTACCCGATATGAAGTTCGAATCCGGGCACATCCTGGGCCAGTATATTACCGTTCCGGTCGAGGATTCTGCCGCGGGCGGTCTCGAGTGTTTTTGTCTGCTGCAGTCTAAGCTGCTCGATTTTCTCGGGCAAAGTCGGGTCCGGAACAAGCTGCATCTGCGCAAGGCGTATGATGCAAACGGCAAGTACCACAGCTATGACTATAGCGAAGATTTTTACTCTCTGGTGATACATATATCACCCCCGATGCCCGATAACAACCAAACCAATATTGTGTTAATTCGTATTCATTCGGGGTTTCTATTGTTTTTAATCAATAACCGAAGCGTCGACGTCGGCGTTCTATTTTTATATGCATCCACCAGGCTACGGGCAAGAACAAAAACGGGCCGACTATCGCCGAATAGAGTGGTGTGCCGAAAAGCGCGCCGAATGTCTTCTGATAAGACGGCTGAGTCTGCAAACCGCTCAGCAGGTATGCCAATACAGCGGCGGCAAAACCCAACACAAATATAGTAACGGCCTGAAACGGCATTCGTTGCAGTGATATGTATTTGCTCAGATAGCACAGACCGGTGCCTGTTAGTCCGAAGCCAAGAGTGCCGGGTCCCATCGACGGACCAATCAAATCAGCGGCAAAGCCGATAGAAAAAGAAGTGATAATTGCCTCTTTAGGTTCGCAGAAGATTGCGAAAAAGGCCAGGAGAACCAGCAACAGGTCGGGCCTGGTCCCTCTTACCTCAATCGCATTGAGTAAATCGGCCTGCAGTAATGTAGCAACGACAAGTAGTACCACAAACCTCAACCAATGCATTCAATCGCCTCGATTATTGGCCCGGGGCCCCCAAACGCTCTTTTTGCGTTTGGACAACCCCGCCCGGATTGGTCACGATAACGGTAACGGACGGGAGCATCGCCACATCACAGGCGGGCCTTACCGTAATATCCCACAACAGCGCGTTCTGGTCGTTCTTCTTACATTCGCTGACCCGGCCGGCAATCATCGGACAGTCCAGAAGGCCGGGATACTGACGGACCATAATGTTTTCGCCATCGGCGAGCCTGGCCTTTGACCAGCGGATAACTGCTTCGCCGTTGCCGGCGCCGAACATCCAGACCGGCTTTTGTCCCGACTTAGTCGAGGTCACAGCCAGCTGTGAAGAAGAATCGGTGATAAGCCTGACTTTCGCCTGCCGCGACCAGACGTAAGAGACGGTACCGATTATGCAGTTCTCTCCCAAAACAAACTGGTCCAATTCCAGTCCGTCATTTTGTCCACGATTAATGAGCAGCTCATTGCGGGAACCGGCCATGTTAGCGGTTATAACGTCAGCCATGACCAGTGACGCCCCCGCCAGGGCGTGCTGTCTGTAGCGAATCTTCGCAAGGGCTTCGATTTGCTGATTCCTGCGCTCAAGCTCAGCGGCCAGGTTGGCGATGTGGTTTTCGTATTGCTCTGTAGTTCTTTGGCTGGCGTAAGCGGCGGTGTCCGTCATACGAGTCGAAAGTGTAATACTTCTGCCCAGATGCAGAGGAAATCGAAACACATGCGTAAAAGTTCCCTGGACTTTGCCCGTGATTTTCTGTGGGGTAAGCAGCAAAATGCAGCCTGCCAGAGTCATCCAAACAAGGAGCATGCGGTTGGAAATATCGCGTCGCTTCCGTGCCATACCTGCGGTCCTTCTGTTCTTTGTAACAACATCCTCCGGCAGCGGCGGGATTTTCGCCCTGCCGCCGGTCAGCGGCTACGTTTATTCCCATCCATAGTCGCTATGGTCCATCGTTTCTTTGAGCAGTTCCAGATTGTCCAGATAAATGCTGGTTCCCTTAGCCACTGCGCTAAGCGGGTCTTCAACCCTTTCAACCCTCAGGCCTGTGGCGTTTGCCAGCACTTTATCCATCCCCCGCAGAAGCGCCCCGCCTCCGCAGATGTGTACGCCGTTATCTATCAAATCGGCCGCCAATTCCGGAGCCGCTTTTTCCAGTGTTCGCGTTACCGCGTCAATAATTGCTGCAATGGGTTCCTTCAGGGCTTCGCGTATCTCTTCGCTTGTAATGACAATTTTTCGAGGCAGGCCTGATATCGTATCCCGGCCGGCTACCTCCATTGTCAGCTCTTCCTCGAGCGGGGCAGCCGAGCCTATCTGAATCTTGACCTTTTCAGCCCTTGTCTCACCTATCAGCAGATTGTACGTTCTCTTTAGGTGATTGATAATCGACTCGTCCATATCGTCGCCGCCTATGCGAATCGACTCACACGTCGCAATATCGCCGAGGCTCATAATAGCAACTTCCGTAGTACCGCCGCCGATATCGACAATCATCGACGCGGTGGGGTCAATAATGGGCAGTCCCGCACCCATACCGGCGGCCATCGGTTCGTCCACAAGATAAACCTTTCGTGCTCCGGCCCTTTCGGCGCTGTCAATAACAGCCCGGCGCTCGACGGCTGTGATTCCGCTGGGCACCGAGATGACCACGCGGGGCCGGACCAGTCTTCCGCCTCGGCCGTGCACTTTGCGAATGAAATAGCCGAGCATAGCTTCGGTGATTTCAAAATCGCTTATGACACCATCCTTTAGCGGTCGAATAGCGCTAATTGAGCCGGGGGTCTTGCCCAGCATTTCGCGGGCAACCAAACCTACAGCTTCGCCGTTATTGAGGACGATATTGGTGCCTTTGCGAACTGCAACAACGGAGGGCTCATTGAGGACGATGCCTTTGCCGCGGACACAGACCAGTGTGGAACAGGTACCCAAATCTATACCCATATCCGTGCTGAACCAGCCTAATATTGTGTCCAGTAGCAAGTCAGACTCCCTTCTTAAACATCGATTGACTATGTTATATACGAAATGCTTTTCTTGTCAATAGCCAACCGACTACTGTGGGGGCAGTATAGTTCCATACTGCACGTAGCACATATAAATAACGTAGCACATGGTAGCAGCCGCTAATCCACAAGCTACGGCGAGGATAACCGTATAGAGGTTATTCGGCGGTGTAATTTTTTGGCCGGGCACCTGCTGCGGACTCATTTGGTAAACCTTAATCAACTATCAATATATTATTGCTAATGACTCAGAGATTTGTTGAGGCATTGTCGCCGACCATAGGCTGCTGCTGCACAAGCTCGAGCACCCCGACCGATTCCTCGACATCAACGCTGATAACAAGTATATCGCAAATAAACGCATCGCCGCGTGTGACGTGGAATCTCATACCTTTGTTTACTCCGTCAGCCGAGCCGACGGAAATGGCGGCCATGGAGTTTTTCATATCAACGGCCGTTACCAGGGCCTTGAGGTCAATATCTCTTACCGGCAGAGTCGCCGTGGCGGTCTCCCGCGGAATAGTGACAGGCATTGGACTGGCCGCCTGCCGGCCGATGGCCTTGAGCGGTTCATTCAGCCGACTAAGCAACTCGGCTTTTTCTTCTTCGAGGGCCTTTACCTTGTTCTGCATATTTTTTAGTACAGCGTCTTTTTCGAGAAGCGCGATAGAAGTTTCATCCAGCTCTTTTTTAAGCTTTACCGCTTCGGCCCTGGCATTGTCCAGTTCATCCTGTGCATTTTTGAGAAGCCGGCGCTGGTCCTCTTCAGCCTGGCGAAAACCGTCGGCAAGAGCGGTCCACTTGTTTGCCTCGTCCAGCAATCTTGCCACCTCAGCCTTTTGCCTGCTAAGTTCCGACTCGGCGCCGCGGAGCTTATTCCCGAGTTCTGTAATCTGTTTGGTCAAATCATTTTCTCTCTGCGCGAACTGCGACTTAGCCTTATCAAGGTCGCTGTTTGCGGCGTTGGTTCGCTGCGTCGTCTGCTGGAGCTGCTGATTATAATCCTGGGCCTTGTCTTTATAATTCTCGGCGCTTGCAACGTAACTAACCACCATTGCGCACAAAACTACAGTGGCGAACGTCAGCAAGACTATCAGAATCTTCGTGAGCGGACTCAAAACAGGTTCCTTTCAAAAACAACTGTCAAATGATTGTGCTTTTTCACCCCACCCAGTTTAGCAATTCACGGGGTCATAGTCTACATATTTTAAGGGTTTTGGGGCGTTTCGTCAAGTCAATTCTGGTAAAATACGTAATCCAGTGAAGGTCCCTAAAAAGCTATAAAGGTCTCATAATATTGTATTTAACTGTTTAGCTACGGCTCGGCCCGGGACGAGTCAAGTTCTGCCGCCTGAAGAACGGCCTGGGCTGCGGCCAGCCTGACCAGAGTAGAATCGCTTTCAATCATTTTTGGAAGATAGTGAGTAACTTTCGGCGTACCTAATCTCCCGATTGCAAGGGCCGTAAGCACCATGATTCGCTCCTGACTTTGTTTATCCAGGCCTGCGGTAAGGTGCTCTTCGAAAACGCTGAGTACTACCTGCTCGCCGGACGTATCGCCAAGCAACGCAAGCTGCTCGGCAGCGGCCAGCCGCACCTCGACAATATCGTCATCGAGCTTGGTGAACAGGGCCTCTTTCGCCTGAACAGTACCCAATGCCCCCATCGCTTTAATTCCGATAATCTTGTTCTCGACGAATTTGCTGACAAGCATTGTCCATATCTTGGGTACTATCTGCTCGTCACCAAGCCTGGCGATTGCTTCGGTGGCCTGGTAGCGTACCTTGGGCTCGGAGTTGTCATCATCCTTGGCCCAGTACAAAAGTTCCAGCACATTGGGGTCGCCGGCCTTACCCAGAAGCACTACGGCATTAGCCCGAACGGTCTGGTCCGAGCTTGTCACAGCCTGACGAATGGGGTCGAGATATTGTTTGTAACCCAGCCTGTACATAGCGTAATCGGCAGCGATTTTGGTATTTTCATCAGCCACCTGAGCGAGGCGCTGCACGACGTTCTTGGCAAGGTAGTATTCCGTATCACCGACCGCTACGGCGGCAGCGAATCTTACCGGTACATAATCGTCGCGTAGCAGCATCTGGACCCTCGGCATAAGCTGCTTCTGGCCGGTATTCGCAACAATCTCAATGGCATTCGCCTTGATAATCGGATTGGGATTATCGAGGGCCTGTTCGATAATAAGCAAGGCCTTTGGCCGTAAGTTCTTCAGCCCGGTCCCGCCCGGCAACCTGACCCCTTCGAGCGAGCCCTTGCATCCGGAGAATATCGACAGGCCGATACACACAACCAAAAATGCCGCAATCGCCGGTGTCCCCCGACAGGTCGGGGTCTTAAACGCACGTTTACCGCTTTTCATTTTTGCCAACCTTCTTTGTAATATTTCGGATAACCGGCCCCGACAGCAGTAAAATTAGTATGCACAAAACAAGAACCACACAGCTTGTGCCCAGCCACTGACCGAATCGGCTGAAAATCGTTACCCGGCTGTCAATTACAACCCTGTCTGCGAAATAGCCTTCCACGCCGGCCCTGTCAAAAACCTCTCTGGGCAGGTCCCCCGCCATATATCCGTTTTGTATGCGTCCCAGCGGGTCAATCAGGCAGCTAATACCAGTGTTGACGCTGCGCAGGACCGAGAGCCTGTTCTCGACCGCTCGAAATACACTGGCTATCGTATGCTGCTGCAGCTCGGTGCTCGGTTTGACCTTGCCATCGGCGAACTTAACGAACCAGCCGTCGTTGCTTATATTGACAAGCCAGTCAACTTTTTTCGCATCATTTTTATCGATAGCAAATCCGCGGGCGATTTGCGGAACAGTTCCCTCGTAACATATCATCACGCCAAACCTGTAGTCCTTTTGGGCCTTGCTGCTCTTCATCTCAAAAACCGTGAACCGGGTCCCCGGTGTCAGGTTGTAATCGAAATCGTAAGGGCTGAATTTCATAAGAAGATTATAGAGCCACGGCATGCTCTGCTTAAACGGCACAACCTCGCCGAACGGCACTAAGTGAATCTTGCTGTATTTGACCGGCGCCTGGTCGCCGCGCGGCTCGTATAAAAACGCCGAGTTGTATTTGTCCAGAGCAAGGCTTCCATCTTGTTTATATCTCACTTCGCCGCCCGTCGCACCAACAAGTATATAAACACCCTGCCGGGCATGGTCGCACAGGGCTTTGTGAAAAAAGATATTCTGCTGAGCATCGAGCAGAAACGGCCAGACTCCACTTTCCATTATCGAAGGAATTATCGTTTCCGGCCAGGCTATTAACTCGGCCCCATCGGCTGCAGCGGCCCTGCTCAGGGCCAGGAGCTGTTCGAAAATTTGCTGGTTGACCTCAAAAATCTCCGAGTCCTTGACCGACTGCGGCAGATTGGACTGAACCGCAGCTATTACAGGGCCCTGTTCGAAAGTGCTGTCGGATTCATTAATGCGATACCTGCCGTAAAATAAGGTCGCGATAAAGGCAAACGAAACGAGTATCCACTTCAGGATGAAATCTATTCTCACCAACCTCTTGACGCGAATGGCAAGTATGAATTCGACAACAAAGGCGTTGACTAACGCCACGAGAAAAGACACTCCCGCCGCTCCGAATATATCGGCAATCTGAATCAGCGGGATGTTCACATACTGGCTGTGCGAAAGATGCCGCCAGTAAAATCCGCCCAGAAAAAGTCCCTGCAAATTTTCTATGCCGACTATTAAAACCGGCACCGCAAGAAGCAGTGGAACCTTATGCCTTCGGACGGCGCGAATTGTTATAACAAGCACCGGCCAGAGCAACGCGGTATAAGCACAAAATGCTATCCAGCCGCTTACGGTGACATAACTCATCCAGTAGACATTACCCAGCCAGTAAACAATCGCGACTATATAAGAGGTCAGAACAAGACGGGATGATTTTGCGTCACTCAAAACAATAAGGATGAATGGTACATACGCGACCCACGCCAGAAAGTAGAGTCCGAAAGGCGGTTGAATCAAAGTCAATAAAACCGCGCTTGCGGCAAAAGCCGCAAGACAATAAAGCGCACTGTTTCGACGTGGCTTTGTCAATCTGCCAGTACCTCCAGCGCCGCAGTTACCTTTTCACGGCTAAGCTTGTTAGAACCATTGACCCTGACGTTGAGCTGATTTATGAAGATTTCGATAAGATTTTTGTCGCTGAGTATCTGCCCGGCAGGGACTGTCATATCCATCATCAGCCGCCTGACCTCATCAAATTCATGGGGCCTCAGAAATAAATTATCTCGTTTTGCTTTAAGCTCTTTTAGTCTTGCTTTTGTGTTAGTGACGTATTGTTCTGAGATGTCTATTCCTGCATAGTCTCTACCCAACTGAAGGGCAGCGGCGGCAGTCGTACCCGAGCCGATGAACGGGTCGAGAACGAGGTCGCCGGGATTCGAACTTGCTGCGATGATTCTCTTGAGCAGGCTTTCCGGCATCTGGCAGGGATGCCAGTCCTGTCTTTCATTGAAGGTTCCGCATACACGTGAGTACTCGGTCCAGACGTCGTCGGGCATCTTGCCTTTGGGGTTCGCGCGCCTGTCGTTATATGTAAGCTGGCGGTCCGAAGGCACTCGCACGGCCCAGTCATTGAAAGTAAATTCGTTTTTGTCATTTACAAAGTAAAAAATGTGCGTATGTGAGCGGGCGAATTTGTTTTTTGTCTGCTGGCCGAACGTGTAGTGCCATATTATCCAGTTACGCATGAACAGGCCGATTTCATCGGCGATAAGTCTTACATTAGCGGCGTATTCATCACCGATTGCGATGTAAAATGAACCGTGCGGTTTAAGGACAGCTTTGCAGACGCTCATCCAGTCTAAAGTCCACGCAATATAGTTTTTGCTTTTGACCTTGTCGTAGTACTTATCGTATTTGTAACCGATGTTGAAAGGCGGGTCGGCGAAAATCAAGTCTGCAAAAGGCTTTTTAACCTTGCCAAGTATTTCAATACAGTCCCCGCATACAATCTTGTTGCGCAGCTTATTCATACCGATATATTAAGGATTGGGCCGGTATTTGCAACCAGATTCGGCGGTGGACATGCTGCTAAAAGCAGCTCACCTGTTCTCAATGATGAAACTACGGTTTTATGACGTGCTGTTCTGTAAAGACCTTGCCGGAGACGTAATCGGTGAAGGTCATTTTTACCGTAAGAGGCTTGTCAAAAGACTTAACGGTATTTGTGATGTCGAAGACAAGGCGATAATTGGCAGTCACTACCGTAGCAAACCACATCTTCTTTAATTCTTCGGGGCCGACCTGCCATTTAGCAAGAAGTGCGCCCTTATCATCTGCTTTATTGAGGTCCCAGAGTTCTACTTCGACAGCGCCGGACGCTTTTATAATATCGCCCTGGGAATCAATCGGCTGGAGGTAAACGATGAGCTTTTCCTTTGTGCCGTTTTTGTCCCTGTCGTAGAAATTCGTATATTTTGTCAGTTTTACCGACTCAAGTTCGTACAGGCTTTCAACCCGGACTTCAGGACTAAGCTCGGCAAGTGATTTAATCTGATTGGCAAGCTGGCTGCTTTCGGCTTTGGCTGCTTCGATATCTTTTTGAAGCCGGCGGTTCTCTTTTTCAAGCTGGGCGTTTTTACTTTCGAGCAGTTTGACGTGGTTGTCCGGGCCGCAACCGGCAATTATTAACAGTGACATCAAAAAAAGAAGTGCATACTCTCTCACTTTATGTTCCTCTTCAAATTGCATCCCTGCGGCGGTTAGTCCGCCTGAGATTCTACTCGTCGCTTTCGCCTTCTGCCCGCCCGGTGACAATTACCGGCGCTTTTTGCAGTATCCTGTCCACCAGGCCATAGCTGATAGATTCTTCGGCTTCGAGCCACAGGTTCCTGTCGCAGTCTTTCTCGATTTTCTCAGCCGACTGGCCCGTATGTTCTGCAAGTATTTTATAGAGTCGTTCGCGAAGCCGCAATATCTCTTTTGCTTCTATATCCAGGTCCGTCGCCGGACCGGTCAACACTCCCGCAATCAGAGGCTGATGCAGCAGGACCCTGCTGTTATTGAGCAGATAGCGTTTGCCCGATTTGCCCCCCGCCAGCAGCACCGCTGCCATACTCGCCGCCTGGCCTACGCAGTAGGTGGCCACCTCGCATCGCAGAAATTGCATCGTATCGTAAATTGCCAGGCCGGCTGTGATGGAGCCGCCGGGAGAGTTGATATAAAAATGAATATCAGTCTTGCTGTCTTCATTGCTCAAAAACAGCATCTGGGCGATAATCAGGTTAGCCGCGGTGTCGTCGATCGGACCGCCAAGAAAGATTATCCTGTCTTTGAGCAGTCTCGAATAAATGTCATAGGCGCGTTCGGTCCGCCCGCTTTTTTCAATAACAATCGGTACAAGATTCTGGTTCAATGTCATTTTTCTATCCCTGAGCGATTAGGTTGATTTTATTCTTTTTTGTTTTCTTCCGGCTTCCGGTCTTTGTTCTTTTCGTCGCTTTCGTGAAGGACGTCATCTATAAGGCCGTACTTCTTCGCCTCATCAGCGGTCATATACCTGTCACGTTCGGTTTCGGCCGTGATTTTTTCCATGCTCTGGCCGGAGTGTTTCGACAGTAATTCGATAATCAGCTTCTTGGCCTTTAGAATCTCTTCAGCCTGAATCTTGATATCCGCGGCCTGGCCTGTTACGCCGCCCCAGGGCTGATGCAGCATTACCTTGGCGTGCGGCAGTGCATGCCGCTTGCCCGCCGTGCCGGCAGCCAGAATAATCGCCGCGCCCGACTGTGCCCTGCCGATGCAATAGGTGGCTACGGGAGAGCTGATAAACTGCATCGTATCGTAAACCGCCATGGTATCGTCGACACTGCCGCCGGGCGAGTTGATATAAAGACTTATCTCGCTGGCGCGTTTGAGGTTGTCAAGATACAGCAGTTTCATGATTACCTCGGCGGCCCGGGCGTAATTGATTTCACCAATAAGAAAAACGATACGGTTATCCAGCAGCATATCATCGAGCGTCATCTCGCGGGTCCGCTGGTATGGAGAGGACCGCATCTGCATTCGAGGCTCGGCACCGCTAATGATGCTGTTCACGGGGTACTCAATCATCTGTAATTCCTTCAATTAAGCCTGCCCCGGTCATTCAGAAGTTAGCGCCGGGGGTCTGTGCACTATATCGGGTATTTCTATTTGTCGGTTTTCTTTTTAGTTGTCTTTTTTTGCTTTTTGGCTGGGCTTTTATCGGACAAAGTCTTTTTCTCGGCTTTTTTCGCGGTTGTTCTCGTCGCTTTTTTAGCGGTTTTTCTGGTTTTTTCTTCGGTTTTAGCTGCTTTTGGGGGTTTTTCAGCGATTTTTTTCGGCTCGACTTCGGCTATTTTTGCAGATTCGAGCAGTTTCTCGACGCACTTTTCGTCGCGGATTTGCTGGCGGAATTGTTCGAGCGAGCCGTTTTTCTCCATCTCCTGCCGCAGTCTTTCCGGCCGCTGGCCCTGCTGGACAGCCAGCGCAGCTATCTGGCCGTTCAGCTCCTCATCGCCGACCTCTATTCCGAGCTTTTCGGCGACCTTGTCCATAATAAAGAACGCTTTGAGCTGCTCTTTGGCCCGCTGCTCACTGCCGGCCCTGAGCTGGTCCATCTGCTCTTCGAGCTGCTCGCGAGGCAGACCCCGGCTGAGCAGGTTGGCGTATTGCCTGCGAAGCAGATTCATCGAATAAGCGGCCGCAACGTCGGTGGGCAGGTCGAAATCGGTCTTTTCAAGCATATATTTATAGACCTGCTCAACCATGCCGAGGCGAACCTGGCGTTCCAGTCTGGCATTCAGGCTTGTGCGGATTTGCTCTCTCAACTCGTCCTCACTGCCAACACCGTAATTACTTAAAAAGTTTTCATCAATCTGTGCAGGCTTGAGGTACTTAATATCTTTGACGGTGATTTCAACCTGCACCTTCTTATCGCGGTACTGCTCTCTGAAGAAGGTCTTTGGAATTTCGACGGTAACCTGCCTGGTGTCGCCGGCCTTTGCCCCTATGAGCAATTCATCGAGCTTTTCCACGGGAACCGGGCCGACAAAACTGGTGGGTCTTACATAGATTTCGATATTGTCGTGCTTTTCTTCCTCCTCCACACCCTCAATTTTCAGAACGGCAGCGGCTATTATCTGGTCCTCGGCTTCTATCGCCTCGTCATCTTTGCGAGGCGTCCAGATACCGGAGTATCGGCAAAGCCGTTCGAGTTCGCCGTCGATATGCTCGTCGGTAACATCGAGCTTCGGGCGCTCGATAGGTATGCCTTCGAGGCTGGGCAATTCAAACTGCGGCTTGACCTCAACCTCGAATTCGAATTTCATAGGACCTTCTTCGGGCAGCTCTATTTTTTCATGGTCGATATTGGGCTCGCCTAATATATTCAGTTCATTGTCCTTTATCGCCGCGTCGCTTGCGTCGGCAAGGAGCTTGAGCTTGATTTGCTCTGAGGTCTCTTTGCCGAATCGTTTCTCGAGCAATCGGCGAGGGGCCCTGCCTTTTCTAAAACCGGGTACTACAGCCTGCCTGCCCAGCTCGCCGTACTGTTCGTCGGTGATTTGCCTGACCTTTTCGACCGGTATTTCCACCGATATCTTTTTCTTGCACGGGCCGACATCTTCGATAGTAACTGTGTTCTTCAGTTCAGTAGTTTCCACCGTAGGGTGTCCTGTGGACTGTTGCTTTTCTTCTGCCATTTCGCGGAGCTCCTTGCAGGGTCACGCCGTTCCTATAGGACGGCTCGATATTAAAGAAAAAGGCCTTGGGAATCTTTGCATCCCTTAGCCATAACAAATTGTTTTGAACGCACCAGCGACCAATGCCAAACTACATGATTAGCCGGTAACTCGCCGGGCTATATCAAGGACACCTTCCTTACAGAATATAATCTCCTTTTTAAAGCGGGTGATGAGACTCGAACTCACGACATTCACGTTGGCAACGTGACGCTCTACCACTGAGCTACACCCGCATTGTCCCATCGTTCGCAGCTTATCGCCAATACCTCACAACGGCAGGAATAATTATAAAACCCCAGGTTTTCCTTGCAAGCGAATTTTTCTGACACGTTCCTTTAGCCGCTTTCGCCAAATTTTTTGCATACCAGTGACATACCTCTGTCAGTGCCGGGGGATAGTCGCCGCCCTATGCCATAGGGTTTGCTCAAAGCAGGTTTTGTGGCCGGCCAAGGACTAAAAAACCTATTCCGAACTGTAAAACGAAACTCTGGGGCGAAAAACAAAGTGATTATCGACCCCAAAAGGGAATTATCGGATGGCGACTACGGATTTTCCCCCTCCTAAATCAGGAAAAGGTTAGACCTGAAGGTTTGTGATATTGTCGATTAAAGATACGCAAGGATGTGATTTTGGGCGAAAGGGATTTTTGCTTCGAACCGAGGGATACGCGAGTTGGGGGGCGAGGCCGTTGGAATACTGACGGCCTCGTTCTAAGAACCCAGCCAACCTTGCTCCCATAAGGGGGCAGGTTGTGATTACTGCACCAGTGCATGAGCAACCACAGATGACTTTAAAAGCCAAACACAGCACAGGTGTAAGGAGCCTTGTTGAGACTCTGCCGCGAAACAAACGCGGCAGAGTCGTTTTTTTTATGCATATCTACCTTCCCGCTGGGCCATCCTAACTGGTGGCAATATGGCTTCGCTTCTGATATAATCACACAGTAAGCAATCAACCCATCAAAAAAGGGAGCTGAAAAATGTGCCCGCGCAAACCTATGCAAATAATTGCGTGGTTCTTATGTGCGGTTGCTACCCTGGCTGCAGCAACCGCCGATACAGACCCTAATGAAAGCGCTTCGGATGTCAACGAGGTTTCCGGGCAGCATCGCATTTTGCCGCCCGACCACAATCACCCGGCATTCGGCGAGCGGGTAAAAGAAAGACGCCGGCTGGTGGACCGTTATATCCGGGCCGAGGGAGTAAAAGAGCCGAATGTTCTAAATGCGATGCTCACCGTACCCCGGCATGCCTTTGTTCGCGAGAATGATTTGGGCAGGGCCTACGGCGATTATCCATTACCTATCGGATACGGCCAGACAATAAGCCAGCCGTACATCGTCGCATACATGACACAGACGTTGAGGCTGAATGCGAACGATAAGGTCCTGGAGGTCGGGACGGGCTCAGGCTATCAGGCCGCCGTTTGCGCTGAGATTGCCGCAGAGGTCTATACCATTGAAATAGTCGAGCCCCTGGCCAAATCAGCAAAGCAGCGGCTGAAGGAACTCGGTTATCACAACGTCTTTACCAGGGCCGGTGACGGCTATTACGGCTGGGAGGAGCACGCACCATTCGATGCGATTATAGTAACCGCCGCCGCCGGGTTTGTTCCGCCGCCTTTAATAAAGCATCTCAAACAAGGCGGACGTATGATAGTTCCCGTGGGAAGCCCGTTTGGCAACCAGACGCTTATGCTGATTTCCAAAGATACGGACGGGAAAATCCACAGCAAAAGGCTGCTGCCGGTGGTGTTCGTTCCAATGACCGGGCAGGCCCTGTCACCGTCCGGTACAGGGCAGGTACTGAAAGGTCAATCAACAAACGACAAATGACTTGGTTTGCTCTGTTTATTTTATCGGGGGCGATTCTCGGCCTGGAGCTTGTGCTGGTACGTGCTTTGGCAATAGGACACTGGCACCACTTCTCGTACCTGGTGATAAGCACGGCACTATTGGGTTTCGGAGCTGCCGGAACATTTGTCACCATCTTTTCCAAATTACTTACAAAAAATGTGTACAAAACCACCTGGCTGTGTACTGCTGCTATGGCTGTGACGATTCCCATCGTATTTCAGGTAAGCCAGGTCGTACCACTCGATGAGCTGCAGCTTATCTGGGACGGCCGTCAGGTATTTTATCTGCTGGCGTATTATCTTCTTTTTTTCATTCCTTTTTTCTTCGGCGCCGGCGCAATTGCAGTGGTCTTCACTTCATTCGGTCGGCAGGCTCACAAACTTTACTTTTACAATATGGCAGGGTCCGGCCTTGGGGCGGCAGCGGCAGCGGTACTTATGTACGGCAATTCACCGACGGCTCTGCTGCTGATAATAAGTGCTGTCGGCTTTGTCGCCTCGTCGCTATTTGCTTACAGGTTCTCGCGTTTGGCATCTGTCCTGACGGTGGTGCTCGGCACAATCTGGGTCGTGGTATTCAGTTCGGCGGGTCCCTGGCCCTTAAAATTACAGATAAGTGAGAACAAGTCACTTGTTTACTACCAGAATCTGCCCGGCGCTCGAACACTTGCAACCCGCTACAGTCCGTTGGCCCGCCTTGATTGTATTGATGCGCCGGCAATTCGCAGCTTTGCAGGTCTAAGCATCGCCTATACAGGGCCTCTGCCCGGGCAAATGGTAATTATAAGTGACGCGGACGCGGTCTCGGCAGTCAACAGATTTAAGAGTATCTCTGAATTAGATTGCTTCGGCCATATGACTTCGGCCCTTGCATATTACCTGTTGACCGGGCCGCAGGTGTGCATAATCGGCAGCGGCGGCGGCTCGGACATCGCGCAGGCACTGGCCTTTGATGCCGAGAACATCACGGCGGTTGAAATGAATCGCCAGGTAACAGAACTGCTCAATAACAAACTGAGTGAGCTTTCGAGCGGCATATATCAGCGAAACGATGTTAATACCGTCATCGCTGAGGGGCGAAGTTTTCTGGAGACAACGCAGCGAAGATTTGACCTGATAAATATCTGTCTGCTGGATTCTTTTTCGGCATCTGCGGCGGGATTGTATGCACTGAACGAGAGTCACCTATACACCATCGAGTCGATTGACCGATGTCTCGAAAAACTCAACGAAGGAGGTATACTAAGTATCACAAGGCCAATTAAGATACCGCCGCGGGACAGTCTCAAGATGCTGGCAACCGTTACCGAGGCACTTCTTCGGCGCAAGGCAGCTAATCCTGCCGAGCATATAATAATGATAAGAGGTTATTCGACCGCGACAATACTTGTTTGCCCTCAGCCGTTTGCGGATGCTCAAATCGGAGCCGTACACGCGTTTGCCTGCGAAAATTCATTTGACCTTGTGCATGTTCCCGGCATCGAGCCTAACCAGGCAAACAAGTTTGACGTGCTCGATGAACCTTATTACTACAACGCCGCACAGGCAATCCTCTCAGGCAACGGAGAAGCATTCTATGACGGATACGACTACTACATAAGGCCTGCCACGGACGACCGGCCTTACTTTTTTGACTTTTTCAAATTTCGTTCTCTGCCCGGAATGATTAAGACTCTCGGCAGGAGATGGCTTGTTTTCAGTGAATGGGGCTACATTGTGCTCTTTGCCAACCTCGTCCAGGCAGTAATTACCAGCGCGATATTCATATTATTGCCGGTCTTGATTTGCAGAGGGCTCAAAGGTATCAGCGCAAATAAGCTCGTCATACTGAGTTATTTCCTGCTGTTAGGTTTTTCCTATATGTTTATTGAAATGGCATTTATTCAGAAAATGACTTTGCTCATCGGCAGACCTGTTCTCGGTGTCGCGGTAACACTCCTGAGCTTTCTGCTGTTCAGCGGCTGCGGCTCTCTCGCAGCCGAATACTGTTACAGTTTATTCTCAAGACAATCGCTCCTCATCAAAACGGCTGTTGCGGCGATTGCATTAGCGACTTTGGCGAATATATTTTTGTTCAGAATCGCTTTTGATTTTCTCGTTGGGCTGTCCCAGCCTTTAAGGATTTTGCTGGGTATAACAGTTATTGCTCCGGCGGCATTTTTCATGGGAATTCCGTTTCCTGCGGCTCTGCGCTGCGTTCATCTCAGGGCCCAGGTGCTTACCGCATGGGGCTGGGCGGCAAACGGCTTCGCTTCAGTCGTAGGCGCTGTCTTAGGAACGCTTTTAGCTGTTTCAACGGGCTTTACGGCGGTTGCGATTCTTGCGGTCGGCTTATATATCATTGCAGGGTTAATATCGCCTAAGGTGGTCGGTTAGCAGGTAAGATGCAGCGCCGCGACAACGTTTCGGCCTGCCGCCGAAAGCTCATTAAAACGCTCCGCCGCCTGGGCAGTCTTCAGCACTTCCAGTTGAACATTTTTTGAACGGAATAAGGTGTGGACTTCATCAGATACCTGCATTACGCCGTAGGTCCCGCATCCGACCACGACAATTTCGGGCTCGACAGATAAAACAGCTTCGAGGTCCTCAATGTTAAGCTTATGACCTTCTTTGCGCCACCAGTCGGTCTTGATATGGTCGCGAAAGATTAAACAGTCGCTGGAGCAAGTCTCGCCATTAACCACTATATGGCCGAATTTGTATGAGTCAATATGCATGTAAGGCCTCGAACAGGCGACCGGAACGCATCTATAATATTCAACGCGCGCAAAGGTGCAAGTTTTTTGGGGCAAGAGGACTGCTTGTATATCCGTGTATTACAGCGTGCGACAGAGGATGACTACATGGGTCAGTTCTGCTGAGTTTCTGCAGAAACATGGGCGAGAGACTCCTGCGTATCGGCACTTTCGTCTGTGTTAATCCCCTGAATATATTTACCGACAATTTCATAAAGCCTTTCCCTGTTGATAGGCTTTGCGATGTAATCATTACAGCCGGCGTCGATACATTTTTCCCGGTCGCCTTCCATTGCATGGGCTGTCACAGCAATAATCGGACTGGTTACACCTTTTTCTCTCAGTATTTTCGTCGCCTGGAAACCGTCGACAGAAGGCATCTGCATATCCATGAGTATCAAATCAAACGGCTGGGCCAGCGCTTTATCAACCGCCTCACGGCCGTCGGGGACGCATGTAACCTCGAACCCCAGTTTTTTGAGTAAGAGACTGGCCAGCACCTCGCTTGTCTTGTTATCATCGGCAATCAGGACCTTGCCGCAAATCTGTTCGACACCGTTAGGCTCCTGTGATTGAGCCGCTTCTATTGGTTCGGTTACCGCCTCGGCCCGGGCATTCGTGGATGATAATTTAACCGGAATTGTAATGGAGAAGACCGAGCCTTTGCCAATCTCGCTCTTTAAATAAATCTCTCCGCCCAGCAGCCGCGTAAGCTCTTTTGTAATCGCCAATCCCAGCCCCGTACCGCCATACTCTCTGGTTGTGCTGCCGTCCACCTGGGAAAAGGCATCGAAAATACCTTCCTGCTTGTCCTTTGGAATTCCAATGCCGGTATCTTCCACCTCAAAATGAATGAATGGGCGACTGTCCCGGCCCCTTACGGGAGACAGGCGCAGCAGCACATGGCCCTGAGAAGTGAACTTCATCGCATTGCTGAGAAGATTAAACAGGCACTGCCTCAGACGCACAGGGTCGGAATGCATGGTTTCAGGCAGTCCATCGCCATAAATAACCTCGAATTTTATACCCTTCTTGTCCGCCTGTGGTCTCATCAGGCAGGTTATGTCCCTCAGAAGCGATTCCAGGCCGAACTCGATGACTTCAGCCTCCAGCTTACCGGCCTCTATTTTAGAGAAATCGAGAATATCATTAATAAGAGTGAGCAGGTTATCAGATGCGGATTTTATTATTCCAACGTATTCTTTTTGTTGTTCCGTAAGATCTTCGTCCATCAGAATCTCGGTAAAGCCGATGATTCCATTCATCGGGGTTCTGATTTCGTGGCTCATATTGGCAAGAAATTCGCTCTTTGCCTGGTTGGACAGCATGGCTTCTTTCGTCATCAGGTTGGCCCGCTCGATAGAAACCTGTAGTTGTTTGTTGACAAGCTCGGTTTCCGCCTGAAGAGCTTCAGCCTGCTGTTTTGCCTGGCGTAGTTTCAGCTCTGTCTTTTTACGCTCAATTGTATAACGTATCGACCTGACAATAAGGTCTTTCAGCAGTTTGCCTTTGGCGACGTAATCATCGGCCCCGGCTTTGATAGCATCAATGGCTCTCTCTTCGTCTTCCAGGCCGGTCAGGACCACTACGGGTACTTCAGCATTAAGCTTTCGGAACTTCTTGACCGTCTCAATACCGACACTGTCGGGCAATCCGAGGTCCAGTAGAACAACATCGAAGTCTTCCTGCGCCATCAGCTCGCCGGCCTTAGCAAGCTGCTCAGCGGCTTCTATTTTGAACCTGACCTGTCCACCGGTATCGGACAAGGCAAGCTTCACGAGCCTTCTGTCCAAAGCATCGTCATCAATTAACAATACAGAGATTACGGTCATTCTTCATATCCTTGTCGTGCTCAATATGCTTGCAGATAACAAACCAGTAGTTGGTTAAATCTGTAACTACCTGCTGAAAATCCTCCAATGTTACAGGCTTCTTTACATATCCTGCGGCCTGTAGTTTGAAACTGTCGATAATGTCTCTTTCTGAATCCGATGTTGTCAGAATTACCACAGGTATAATATCGAGCTCCGGGTCGGTCTTAACGACTTTTAGCAGCTCTTTTCCTTCCAGGCCGGGCATGTTCAAATCGAGCAGTATAAGGTCGGGCATGGGGCAATCTTTATGGCCGGCCTTGCTGCGCTCCAGATACTTTATAGCCCCTTCTGTAGTGTCGGAAATCCTGAACTCGTTGGCTATATGCTCACTTCGGAACGACTGCTTAATCAGCTTCTGGTCACCGACATCATCTTCGACTAAAAGTATTACAACCGGTTCAAACTCATTCATCGCACATTCCTTCATTTTGAGCCTTGTTAAATGAATACCTCATCTGAGAAGCGTTCATTGCAAAAGAAGGCTTTGCCGCTATTGCTCATTTCTTTACCAGCATGGATGTAGCGAACCAGTACTGTGTGAGTTTTTGAATAATCCGTCGAAGCTTATCGAGGTTGTCAGATTTCTGGACATATCCAGCGGCATGTAGCTTATAGCTTTCCTCGATATCCTGTTTCTCATCGGACGTCGATACCACAACCACGGGGATAGTAGAAAGCTCATCATCAGCCTTGATGTTCTGCAAAAACTTTTTTCCACCCATTCCCGGCATGTTAAGGTCGAGCAGAATGATGTCCGGCCGAGGTGTGGATTCGTCGCCCTTTTTGCATTGCCGGAGGTATTCAATCGCTTCTTCGCCGGTCCCGACAATCTGAAGATTGCTCTGGTGCTGCTGAAACCGCAAGGCGTATTTCACCAGTTTCTGGTCTCCAGGGTCGTCCTCAACCAGCAAAACAACCGCAGGTTTTGTATCTTCCATAATATATGTCTCCTATAGTGTTGCTTGTGAATCAGACTGTGAAGCCGCATTGACTGTCACTTCCTGAGCTGCCGGCATCGTGAACCAGAAGGTAGAACCCTGTCTATAAACCGAGCTGACTCCGATATCGCCGCCATGTCGCTCGACGATTTTCTTGCAAACGGCCAGGCCGATTCCCGTACCTTCATATTCCTGCCGAGTATGTAATCTTCGGAACATTGTGAAAACGTTATTGTACTGTTCCTCTTCTATACCTATGCCATTATCCTGAACTTCCACCCGCACCATGCCGTCATCCTGAACACTCGAACAAATGGTGATTTTCGGTATAACGCCTGTCTTTTGATATTTTAACGCGTTTGCAATCAGATTCTGCAAAAGCTGTCTGACCTGTGTCGCGTCGCAGTTGACGTGGTGAAGAGGCTCTGGCAGCTCCACGGCCGCATTGGTCTCTTCAATCTTGACCGCCAGCTCGAAGCTCGTAAGTTCCTTGACAACTTCATTCAGGTCAATAGTTTCAAAGTCCACTCCCTTTGTGGTTATCCTGGAGTAGGTCAAAAGAGCCTCTACCATCTGCTGCATACGATTGGCTCCATCTATCATGAAATCCAGATTCTCACGGTCGTCGCTTTCGAGCTTATCCGACAGACTCGCCGCAAGTAACTGGCCGAACGCCGATATCTTTCGTAAAGGCTCTCTCAAGTCATGCGAAGCCACGTAGGTGAATTCCTGAAGCTGCCGGTTTGATCGGTTAAGTTTCTCAATCATAGCTTCAAGGTCGGCTGTACGCTCGGCAACCTTTGCCTCGAGCTCCTTATTGGCTTCGACCAGTGCATGGTCGCGATGTTGAATCTCGTCAAGCATTTCATTGAAGGCATCTATCAGCAGACCTATTTCATCATTACTGACCTTTACGCCGCGAACCGCATAGTCTTTGCCTTCTGAAATAGCCTTGGCCAGTTCAGTCAGTTTAATAATAGGCTGAGAGACAACCGACTGAAGTCTTGATGAAATAAAGTATGCCGCTAACAGGCTCACGCCGATGATGATTAGAATTATCTTGATACTGCTGAAAAGCATCCTTCGAAGGGGCTCAAGGTCGCTGCGAATGCAAACTGTGCCTATTACATCGCCGTCGAGAATAATGCATTTAAAGACCGTCAGATAGTCACCCTCAAACCTATAACCGTCTCCCTGGACACTGTTCGGCTGGACACCCCTGTCGGAACCGTAACGGTAGTACGCTGATATCAGCTTGCCCTCCTCGTCATAAATTCCTCCAAAAACAATCGAAGGACCGACTTTGAGCGAGCTTAGTGTTTCCTTGGCGTCTTCGGCGTCATCGAAGGCTACCGCCGCCTTACAGGTCTCAGCCAGGGTCTCGGCCTGGGCGGAAAGATTCATGACCATTAGCTGCCGCAGTATATTCCACTCATAACCGGTAAAAGTGCCGCCGGCGATAATCAGCGTAGCCACACAGGTCAGCATGATTATCATGACCAGCTTGTGGTTGATAGTCATATTGTGCGACGTTGCCGCAATCAGCCTGCTAAAAGCCCTTCGTTTCGGTATTGTCATGTCTATTTTTGGTTTCATCTGACTTAACTTTCCGTGTCGTCTGTTATAACACGTTTAGCCAGTTTCAGCAGTTTGGAACGCAGCTTAAGGTCCGCTTCTGACGCCGCCGGGATATTTATCTCAAACCGGAGCTTCTCCTGGTACTCGACAAAGTTGATAATTCCACCTGCTTCCAGAAAACCTTCGTCCTCTCCAGCTGTCAGGACGTGACTGTCTTTTACAAGATTCAGAATTCTGCCGACATGTTTCTTCTGGTCTTTGCAAATAAACAATACATGGCATTGCTTAAGGGTATTAGGGTCATCAATCTGCTCGTAAGATTTAAATATGCGAACCTGCACAGGATTGCTTTCAGAACTCTTTTCCTGAATGTCCTTAAAAGTTTTGCATTCCGGGTAATTGCCGACAACAAAAATGGTCATAATATCGTTTGAGTCGGGAACTTTCTCAACAGGCCAGTCGGTGAACTTCATGAAGTTATACAGGAATGCGGCCTTAACTTCATGTTCAGGGTATGTTTCGGATGCGGCAACAACCAGGCAGGCGCAAAGCACAAAAGCTACTCCCACAGTAAGCTGCGATGTTCTATAAGGCTTTACACTCATACTTAATGTACCCTTTAAGATTCCTCGACTATCGTATTTCGGCAAAGCTCGTATGGATAATAAGTTAGTTGGACACACTAAACTTATCCGGACATGGCCATCTGTCCTATAATGTTCTGCCACGTTGAACATTTCTCAGCACTTTTTACTGAACAGATGAGACCAAATCGCAACATCCGGCTTTATTATCAGAATCAGATGTACGGATATACTGTCAGGCCGTGTTTCGAACTCAGTACAAATCGCTTAAATACCGAGCCTGGTCCCGTCAACCTCTCATGTGAAAAACCGCACAATTGTCAGCCAAATTTTGTGTAACCTCCGATAACAGTAACCGTATCGTCCGCACCATCCCGACAGCAGTGCGGACTTCGGCGACTAATCACAGCAGGAAGGACCCTCTTTTGAGACGCCGACAAGCCGGCGTTATTCCCCCGATATGTTTCTCTGCGGGTATTCCAATCCCTTGAAATTGGAACAGCAAAACAGTAAACAATAATTTCACTTTTTCACCTGCTCTACTGTTCAAATGCTTAAATGCTCTGTTGGCCAAGGGCCAGCCGGAGCAGGAGGGCCCGACTACGCTATAGCTTCGTCGGGTAAAATTCTTTTTCTTAATGTTGCTTTTCCAGACGATGTCTTAAGATATTTTTCGAGACAGCGCGCCGTTTGCTCCGACTTAAGTGCGATATATGCTTCCAGAATCACCGGAAGCCGCCACTTTGTTGAAATTTCCTGACCCGTTGTATGTTCTTCCATTCGCCTCTTCAGGTCATTGGTTGAGCCGACATAATATTCCCAATCAGCCATTTTTAAAATGTATACGTACCACATATTCAAATTCTCACGGCCTGCCGTTCGTAGCGACCTGTCCGGCGTAGCGCTGCGAAGACGGAAGCGAAGAACGGAGCAGGAGGGATTCCGAGACGACCTCGGGCTCTACGCTTCGCTTCGTGTCAAACCCCCGTAGCATCTGCTGCGCATCTGCGGGTGTTCTCATCCCTCCTTAAACGGAGCAGGAGGGATTCGAACCCCCGTTACCCGAAAGGGTAAAACGGTTTTCAAGACCGTCGCCTTCAACCGCTCGGCCACTGCTCCAATTAAATTCGTCGCTCGTCGCCCGGCTCTCGTCACTCGTAAACGGCGAACGACCTTAAGTCCTTACATCAATTCAGCTTATTGTAAGCTTTTACCGGCTTGCTTCAAGTCTAATCCGCACTGGCGGAAATACGCGAACGTGCACCCTATGTGAGTCATCCAGTATCAAGCATCGAGGATCAAAAAAGATTCTTTTTTTCATTTTTTTACTTGACATTGCATAGTATGCATTACATAATATGGCTAAATAACGAGTACAAGTCGCTGTCTCGCGGTTCGACGGTACTCAATTAACGAATTAACCATTTAACCAATTAACAATCAGTCAAGACAGGAGATGATTATGAGATTTGAAAGTCAGTTACTAAAGGGTATCGGCCCTGCGGTGGTTCTGGAGGTCCTTTCTCGCGGCGAAATGTACGGCTACCAGTTAAGCGAGGCAATAGAGAATCGCAGTGAAAACGTACTTACACTCGGCAAGGGTACACTATACCCACTGCTGTACAACCTCGAAGCCAAAAAGCTGATAAAAGGCAAATGGCAGGAAAGTGAAAACGGCAGAAAACGCAGGTACTATTCGGTTACCGGCAAGGGCAAGGTTGAACTGGCCAGGCAGAAACAGCAACTGTCCGACTTGCGGAGAGGTCTCGATTTGGTTTTCGGCCCGGCATTAAGCCCCGCTTAAAATTCCTTCAGAAAGGCAACAACATGAATGCCCGTGACGAGAAAAATACTTTTAACGACCTGCCGCAATCTGCACAGGAATTCATAAAGCTGGTAATTAAGAAGATGGGTTACCGCAGAAAGGTACGTCTTGAGGTCCGACAGGAGCTTGCCGCTCATTTCGAAGATGAGCTCCGCAACTGCACTGATGAACAGCAAAGATTGCAGAAATCGCAACAGATTATTGAGCAATTCGGCGATGTGAAGTTACTTGGTGTCCTTCTTCGTCGGGCCAAGAAACGCTGCCGGCCGCTCTGGCGAACCGTCGTTGTGAGAAGTTTTCAAGCCGTTTTGCTGCTTTTCGGTTTATTAGTGATTTACTGCGTTTATTTGTCACTCGGCCTACCAACCATTAAAATCGATTATGTTAAAAAGTTGACTGAAATCGCGCATCCTAAAGCTGATGAAAGCCAAAACGCAGCGATTTTGTACGAGCAAGCTACTGCGTCTTATAAAGAACCGCCCGTAATTCAGGTTGATAACCAAGCCGGGCCGAATGATTTAGAATCGATGACAAAAAACCTGCTTGAAATTATAAAAGAAAAAAGTGTCCATGAACTGACGCAGGCCGAATTGGCGGGTTTGAATGAGTGGGTTGAGAACAATTCTCAGTCAGTCGTATTTTATATACAAGGCAGCAAAAAACCTTACTATTGGCGGCATCGCGAATCGACTGCCAGCAATCTGCTTGAAATGGAGATGCCCGAACTTGGACAGATGCGTAGACTTTCTATACTGGTAAGCTGGCGGGCTAAACTCAAGGCTGAACGAGGTGATATCGACGGCGCATTCGAGGATTTGTTTGCCATATACAGAGCCGGGATGCATTTTGAAGGTCCGCGTACAATTATCGAACAGCTTGTCGGTATAGCAATCCGGGCTGTTGCGGTTAGTAATGCCATACAGATTGTACACAGTACACAGTTAGATGAACAAACACTGCGGCATGTTCAGAATGAATTTCAATTACTTGCGGACAAGGATGATTTCAGGATAAGTTATAAGGCTGAACGTTTTTACCTGATGGATTTTATTCAAAGAAGCTATACGGATGACGGCAAAGGCTCGGGCAGAATGAGTCCGGCAGGTGTTATGCCGTTTGTAAATAATGATGAATATGTTGACAGTTTTGCTGCATGCATCCCCGCGCTTGGGGCCTCACTTATCAGCCCAAACAGGAAAAATATGGAGGAATTGACGCGGGATTTTTATGATTTCTTTGACGGACAGGCAGAACTAACGCCTTGGCAATCCCGCAACACACCTATAAATGAAAAATACCAAATCGAGAACTGGTCTAAAATAAAGAAATTCAGATACTGGCCGATTAGCTATTTAATGCCGGCCTTAGCAAAAGTGAATCAATTAAGTTACAGAATCAGAACCGATTCGGAGGCTTTAATTACAATCACAGCACTGCAAAGATACGAACGTCAGTACGGCTTTTATCCTGAAAATCTGGATGAGCTGGTTAAGGCTAAATTACTCAAAGCAGTACCTATCGACCCATTCAGCAACAAACCCCTCAGATACAAAAAGACTGACGACAGCTTTATATTATACAGCGTCGGACTTGATTTTAAGGACAATGGCGGCGTCTTAGGCACATATACTAATGGTAAAAAGTGGATGTGGGCGGATGAAGGTGATGCGGTTTTCTGGCCTGTTCAGAAGTAAAAAAGCCGGGTTCAACTGCCAGTATATAAGAGATGGTTGTATTGAGCGATGGAGAGCTACGGGGAAGTTCTTCTGGTATTAGTATTAAGTCCGGCTCTCTGGGCCTTGCGAATCCGTCTGCGGTTTCGTTCGGACGGCTTTTCATAATAGCTCGTCCTCTTCATGTCCCTTATCAAACCTTCTTTTTCACAGAGCTTCTTAAAGCGTCTCATCATTTGCTGGACTGATTCACCTGCCCGGGCCTTAACTTTCAACATTGGCAAAATTCCCTTTCAAAAAAAACCTGATTTCAGATTAATCGCCACTGTAAACCGTAATCGTCAAAACAACTGCAAACCTTCATTGTAATGGCCCTGATTACAGGTTGCAAGGGCAAATATACCGGGGCTTACGGCTTT
>Ga0315537_1000737_pt1 | contig 26170 bp, 27 predicted proteins | sample SalMarSW160270MG_FD_203091 | JGI IMG/M metagenome (GOLD analysis project Ga0315537, IMG submission 203091) | Salt marsh sediment microbial communities from the Plum Island Ecosystem LTER, Massachusetts, United States - Salt Marsh Sediment SW1602-70 ...
CAGTAAAAACCAAAACACTGAAGATTGCTTTGTTTATTTTTGAAGTTCTTGTTTTTGTATATAAGTAAATACTAATTGAAAACAGACATAAAGACAAAAATATGAAAATAAGATTAGCCATTTTGATTTAGCACCATATTTTTATTAACCAAACTTGATTAAAGTTGAGATTATTTAACCAAAATAACGAATGTATTTAAACATTTTGGGATTTTTGTTTCCAGCAGATTAATTTTAAATACTCCACTTCTTTTTTAATTTATGATAAAGACAATACTTGGATTGATTTTATTGCTTATTCCTTTTTTATTAATTAATAGGTTTAAAAACAAGAAGCTGGGTTTCTTTTATATTTTGGGTTTTTTAATGGCTTTTCACTTGGCTGTTGGTGTTTTATTACAGGCTCTTGGGATTTTCAGGTATAGCTTTGTTTTAGGGATTAATGTTCTTGTTGCCTTGGCAGTTTTAGTTAAAACAGATTTCAAACAGCTTTCTGAAAATTTAAAGAGCATAAATTTAAGAAAATTAGACTGGGTTTTGCTCTTTATTGTTGTCGTGTTGTTTATCCAGCTTTATTCTGTTCATTATGATTATACTGGAAAGATTACAACCATTAATACTAATTACAGAGATGCTAAAAATATGAAATATCCTTATCCTTATTTTTCTGATGAATGGAGTGCTGTTGCATTGATTAGATATTCTATAGATTCAGGAAAACTGCCTTTAGTAAATCCTTTTTGGCATAACTCACCTTTTCCAAATTTTGAACTTCCGTTTCATTCTTTTGTTTCAGAAATAATCTTGTTTTTGAACTTAAATCCATTAACTCATTATACCTTGTTGTCTTTATTTTCTGGCTTGCTCATCTGCTTGTTAGTTTATTTTATTCTGAGAATTAATAAAATTAATAAGTTTGCATCTGCAGTTGCTTGTTTGTCTGTTCCTTATATTATAAATAGCGCAAATCTTCCAGGAATCTGGAACCTTATCCCCCTTATTTTAGGGTTAATCTCTTTCTTATTGGGAATTTTATTTATGTCTGTAAATGATAAGAAAATGATATTTTTTTCTGCGTTTTTAACTTTAATTTTTTATCCCCCTTTATTTGTTTTACATAGTATTAGTTTAATTGTATATTTTATTTTTGCAGATATTTCTAAAAAAGAAAAAATAAAATCAGTATTATTGTATTTGATTATCTGTGCACTTGTAACCTTGGTTTTGTTTATTTTTGCTTTTTTTGTTGTTGGTTCTTTAAGTAATGCTTTGCATTATGCTCAGATAAATATATTTTATGAAACTTTTACTAAAGATTCTATTCCTTATTTTGCTATATGGAAAGTTATTCCAATTCCTATTCTTTTGCTTGCTATTTTGGGAGTTTTCAAGCTAATTAGAAACAAGAGGAAACTTTGGTTAATTGCACCAATAATTTCAGGATTAATTTTTTGGATAATATACTCTAGGGTATTGTGGGTATTTATTATAGGATATGCTAGAATTGTTGTATCTACCTCTATATTAATCACTCTTTTATCAGGATTCGGGCTGCATTATCTGATGAAATACATAAATAAAATTAAGAAACCGCATTTCTTCAACAGATATAAAATCCTAGAAATTATTCAGATTGCTGTGTTAGTTGGGTTTTTTATTCTCTCTTTTTCCTATACGCAAACAACCAGATGGCATGATTTAAAACTATATTCTGTTAAAAATGATGGGGTTTTTTATCCTGCAGCTCCTGCAGGGGTTTATTTGCACGAAGATGACTTAAGATTATTTCAAGATATAAAAGAAAAGAATTTTTTAAGTTTTCCTTGGAAAGGAACTGTTATTGGCGCTGCTACAGGTAATTATCCTTTAGATACAAAACCAGCAACAGTGACAAACAAAATTATAAGCCTGAGTGATTTTATGAACTGGAATTGCAATAAAAAAATTGCAATAGCAAAAAACTATGAGATAGACTATATTTATTCTTTAAAATTTGATTGTGAAGACTTTAAATTAAAAGGGTTTAGCAGAGAGGGATTACATCTTTATGAGGTATTAAGATAAACCACCTGCATTAAAGTATGGTGCTCCACTAAATAAACAATATTAAAATTAATAATTATTATACTAATTTAGTAAAGTTAAGTTTTATTAAGTGCAGGTTTCCTAATCTTAGAAGCAGAATTATCCTTATTTTTGATTTAATAAAAAAGAAAATTAGAGTCAAATCCCTAAATCTCCTGAGTAGGGTTTCTTAGATACAACTATTCCTAGTTTTTCTATAGATAAAGGATAAACATTTCTAGAATGTTTTGTGCCCCTCATTTTTAAAACTTCAATATATCTTTTTCTTTCTTTTTTTTCTCTGACAAAATAAAGGAGGATTATAGAATCTGATTCAAATTCTAAAGTATGGGATTCTGCTCTTTTATCTTTAAGAGGGTTTCCTTCATAAGTTAAAAGAGAGGTACAATCCCACTTTCTTAACATATTGAACAAAGAAAGGGCAGCTTCTCTTTTTTCAATATCTTCACTAAATAGCAATTCGAAGGAGGTTATACTATCAATCACAACTCTTGTTATTTTCTTTCTTAATACAATGTTTTCTATAATTCCTCCGCCTTCTTCTAACATAGTCTTAACTTTCTCAGGAGTATACTCTAGAAAAACAAATTTGCCTTTTTTCTCTAGTTCTTCAAGATTCCATCCAAATTCCATCATATTCTCACAAAATTCTTTTTTCTTTTCTTCAAAAGTAATGTAAAGGCATTTTTCTCCTTTTTTAATTCCGGCCATTAAAAATTGAACTGCAAATATACTTTTTCCAGCACCACTACTTCCTACTAATAGATTAGTAGAGTTTTTTTCAAATCCACCTTCAATAAGGGCATCGAAATTTGTAATTCCAGTAGGAATTCTTCCCTCTTTTTTTAATTTTTTAGTTATAATTTTTTTAGATTTCTTAACAGCTTTCTTTTTTCTGGCAGTTTTCTTCTTCACCTTTTTTCTCTTTTTCATGGTTCTCAAAAGAAAAATAGGTATAAAAATCTATCTGATATTTAAAGAAAAGGAATTTAGTTTTTAATTGTTAACCTAACCAACTAGTCCCTTAACAAATCCTGATAAGGTAAATCTAACTATAAAAAATAAAACAACACTTATAATTATCATTGGTCCAATATACTTTAATCCTTGTCTCTCTTCACCCTTACTAATCAGGCCCAAAACAAGAGCAGCTAGAATATCTGTCACTATTATAAAAACTAAGGAAAAATATTTTATAAAATTAATAGAGATATTGATGCTTGAAAGGGTAAATGGGAGCCCTGCATATGTTAGGTCGCCAAGAGAGGGCACGCTAGATAATGTCATAGTCAAAGTTTCAACTAAAAGACTTGATAAAGAAAATAAAATCGGAGCTCCTACAGAAGTTGCTACAAATATGAAAATAATATACATTAAAACATTAGATGCTGCTTTTTTTTCAACAAACTCTCTTTCCCTCATACTTCTTGAAGTCCCTTCTAATAAAATAGCAAGGTTGCCTCCAGCCCTAATCCCAGAAATAATTAAAAAAACTGTTTTTTCAATTTTCTCACTCCTTATTCTTTTGGACATCTCAAGTAAGGAAATTTCAATACTCTTGCCTGTTGCTATATCTTTTCCAACATTCAGAATCTCTCTGTCTAAAGGAGCAAACTCTGGTCTAGAGCTTAATAAAATTGCCTTATCAATAGTTATTCCTGCTCTTAGATTGCTTGCCATTAGCTGTAAGAAATCTGGGAAAACAGATTCAATTTTTTTGATTTTTGCTGCATCTCTTAACTTAAGCCGAAAATAAATAATTAAAAAGAATAGCCCAAAAACAGCAAAAAGACCAATAATAGAGATAATTAAACTTTTATAAATTAAAAGCAATATTGAAGAGGCAATCAGGCCGGAAAAAAATCCTATAACGATGTTTTTTTTATTTTTCAATTTTTCAATTATTCTTCTCCTTTCAATCGTCCCTCTTTTTTTTCTAAATTCTGCTTTCCTTGCTTCTTTTTTCTTTTTGAGTTCAGCTCTCATTGCTTTTCTTTTCTTTTCAATCTCTGTTTTCTCCCTTCCCTTTTCTTGTTTTCTTTCTTCTTTGTTTCTCCTTTTTCTATGTTTTTCAGTTTCCTTTTTTCTATGTTTTTCTTTTTTTCTTTCTCTTTTACTCTTCTTTTTTTCTTCTTTAGCTGAACTTTTCATTTTATAATAAGCTAGGCCTCCTTGATTTGATTAGTCCTAAAAACATTATCTGAATTAAAAAAACAAAGACAAACAACCCTACAAAGAGAAGAATTGTCATATTTGTTGGCAAGCTTATCATCGAAGAGATGATTGTCAAGAAAGTTATTGAAAGTGCAGGGACTATGATTGCAATCAACATATAAAACACAACCAGGGGATTGAGTTTATTGCCATAACTTTGTATCTGGATTAATTGCTCCTCATTTAAAGCATTAATGCTATCCTCAATAACAACAGACATATTAGCACCTGATTTCATGCCACTGCTAATCTGCCATAAAGTTCTTCGGAAAAAAACAGAAGGGTTTTTATTTCCTATATCATCTAAAACCGCTGCCTCTGGTTCTCCTGAACTTATCCTCTTTACTGCTTTTTTAAATTCCTTGCTTAACTCCCCATAACTTGCAGAAGAAATATTTACTAAAATATTAAATAAAGGTATGCCTGAATTTAATTGCACTACAATATCTCTTAGTGCTGAAATTAAATTCTTTTCTATGTTTTTTTGTCTTCTTGAAATATAGATACGAGGATAAACAAGCTGGCTAAAAAAGAGAAGAGAGGAGAATAACAGGGCTGTTAAAAAACCAAACAGATAAAAAAACTTAATTCTAATAAAGAGGAAAGTTGTAGTGAAAACCACAAATAAAATCGGGAGGGTACTAGAAAGGGTCCTTAAACAAATTGCAAGATATTCTTCTCTTGAAAGGTCAACATCAGAATTCATTAAATCTTCTTCTAGTTTTGTTTTTTTCTTGTACTTTATTTTAGACAAAAAGAACCTTGATTTTACCTTTAACTCATCTATACTTGAAAATGTAAATGGAATGTGAAATCTCATTCTACTTCTTTTTGGAAAGTTTATTATTAGTTATGTCCTGAGAATCTAGGACTATTTATCTTCCTAAAGCTCCCTTTATATCATTCTTATTAACAGCCTTAAGTAATGCCTCTTTATTTGTATAATATAAATTCATTATTTTTCCGAAATCATTTAAATCTCTGATTTTATTTTTTATCAGCCAAAGGAGTATCTTCTTTTTTTCATCTAAATTACTGTTTAATTCTGTCTGAGACATTCCAGTATTTCTGCCTATGTCCTCAAAAAATCGTGCGCTTTCAGAATGCTTGACTATTGTGTCTGCTTCAGGAACAAAACGGTATAAAACATTTGCTTCTGCCCTATTTTTTCCTGTTTCAAACTCTGCAATTTGCAAAACTCTTCTTACTCCTTTTCTCCTGTCTCTAAACATCACTACATTTAAATTTACAGCGTTTAGCAAATTTGTGGGAACACTTAATGGAGGGTTTGTTAAACGAGAGATAGTTTCAGCTGCAGAGTCTGCATGAACAGTGGCATATACACTATGACCTGTATGCATTGCTTCAAATAAGACCATAGCTTCTTCTTTTCTTCTCATTTCTCCTAAGATTATCCTATCAGGCCTCATTCTTAAAGAATTGACAAGAAGGTCAAGCATTGTTACTGCTCCTTTTCCCTCTGGATTTGCTGTCCTTGTAACCAAAGGAGTCCAGTATAAGAAATCAGGAAGCATAAGTTCTCTTGTGTCTTCAACACTGATTATTCTATGATTTGGAGGAATAAATGGCATGCATGCATTTAATAAAACAGTTTTTCCTGATGCTGTACCTCCGGAGATTAAGACATTCATCTCATATTCAATAGCAAGCCACAATAAAATTGCTATTTCTAAATTACATGTTTTATTGTTTATTAAATCAATAATAGTATAAGGGTCCCTAGCAAATTTCCTTATGGTTATGGTGTTTCCTTTGGTACTTATAGGGAAAAGAATAGAGTTTACCCTATCACCTGTGACAAGGTGCGCATCTAATAAAGGTGTAAGAACTGTTATTTGTCTGTCAACTCTTCTTGCAACAATATTGGAGTAATTAACTATAGACTCTTCTTTGGTTATTCTTAGATTTGTAGGAATCCATCCATATGATTTATGATACACACGTATAGGTTCTTTTGAAGAAGATATCACAACTTCTTCAAGATTAGTGTCATTAACTAGAAATTCTATTTCCCCCAAACCCAACATATCCTGCATTAACTTTCCTATTAAAAATTCCTGTATTTCTGGTTTGATTCTTGGAAGTTTTGCTTTTAACAAAGAAATTGCTTCTTGCATAAATCTCTTTTTTATGGTGCTTAGGGCAGTAGGGTCCATAATTTCCTTCATACTTATTGTTGTAATAGAAACAAGTTCATTTCTTATCTCTCCTAAGAGAGATGCTGTGGCCACACCAATTTCAGGAACAGAAAGATTGTAAGTCACACCAGATAAATCTTTCTTGATTTTTACCAGGACTTTTGCCTTGTCAATTTCAATATTATAGCTCTCCAAGACAACCCCTTTAGATTCTTTTTTAGTCTTCAGTCCTTTAGGCTGTTTTTTTATTTTCTTTCTGGCAGGTTTTTTTGCCTTCTTTATTTTAATCTTCTTTTTTTCTTTTTCTTTCCCATTTATTGAGGGTTGTTTTGCAGGCTTTACCCTCTTTTTCTGTTTTGCTTTCACAAATTGTTTTACTTGTTTTATTTCTTTTTTTTGTTTTGGTTTTTTGACTTTTTTTGCAGGCTTTACCTTCTTTTTCTGTTTTTCTCGAAGAGATTTTTTCTTTTTAGGCTCTTTTCTTTTAGATTTAGAAGGCTTAGTTTTAGGGGGTTTGTTTAAGCTAAGATCAGTTAATGCCTCTTCAACATCTTTTTTAGAGTAACCTGCACGAATAACCTTCTTCCTTAAATCTTCTATTTTATACTTACCTTTATATCTTTTCAGATAATTTATGATAATTTTCTTCTTAAAATTTCCAGTTTTCACCATCTTTTTATATGAAAATATAAACCTCTTTTTTTGGAGTTTATTTTTCAATTATTTTTATTACAGGTTCTCTTGATGAAGGGTATTCTATAATTGCTAGATTTCCTGCTTCTAATATTTTGCACCATTCCATTGCTACGGTCTTGCCTATTTTAAAAACCCTTGCTACTGTTGAGATCCTTAGTTCTTTTTTAGTTTTCAAAAGATTATATAATGTATCCAGGTCTGTTCCTTTTTTTTCTGACATTTTTTCAATATTTATTCCTGCAAGCTCATTTTTTACTATTTTACTGTTCTTATCCTTTACGAAACTGAATATCAGAATTAAAATTAAAACAACCCACTGCATAACTAAAAATACTTTTGAAGCTGGCGAAATATCCTTGTATGTTTTGGAGAGCGTATCTTTTACTGATAGCCCTGTAAGAACCTTAGTAGACCCGTACTTATAAGAAAGTATTCCTAGGTTTATTAATAAAATAACACCTATAACCAAAACTACCCTAAAAAAAAGGGGTTTTTCCTCTTTTATCATTTTTCGTTATGTTTAAATATATTCCTTATTATATAATTTATAATCAAGAGATTTATAAATCTTGCTAAAAAGAGGAAAATAACAAATGAACCGAGAAGTGATGTCTGGGCAGGTAAGTATAGAGTACCTTCTTATTATTGGATTTGTAACATTTTTCGTAGTTGTTGTTTTGGGAACAGCATTTTTTTATAGTGGGAGTATAAGAGATAGTATGAGGGTGACCCAGGTAAATAATTATGCGAATAAGATTATCTCTACTTCTGAGTCAGTATTTTATTCAGGAGAGCCTTCAAAGGCTACAGTAAGTGTTTACTTACCCCAGGGTGTTGAGAGTGTTGAAATTAGCAACAATAATTTAATTGTCGCAATCCAAACATCATCCGGAACAAACAAAATGGCCTTTTCAAGTAAGGTCCCAATTTCATTACAGGGAAACTTAACAGCTTCTTCAGGTTTGAAAAAAATTCAGATTATAGCAGAAACAAATACTGTCACTGTAAGCCAAGTCTAAAATGTTGGAAAAAAATGCTCAAACAGCAATTGAATTTGTTATAATGATTGGATTTGTTTTATTTTTCTTTATTGCTATTCTTTTAGTTGTACAAGAAGGGATGTCTGATAAAATAAAAGAAAAACGAAATCTCGCTGCTAAGGAAATAGCTTTGATTGTACAAGATGAAATTAATCTTGCTTTGGAGTCAAGCGATGGTTACTACCGTGAATTTGAAATTCCTAATAAAGTTGGAAGTCAAAATTATGATATACAGATAATTGAGGATATGGTCTATGTGAACACTACTGACAATGAGTATGCCATCGCCCTTCCAGTACCAAAGATTACAGGAAATGTTCAAAAAGGAACAAACAGCATTCAAAAAGAAAAAGGCGAGATTAAACTTAATGCATAAAAAAGCTAGAGGGTTAAGAAATATTTAAATACTTAACTTTTTTCTTTAGATTGTAAAAAGAGGAAAAATGGCATGGCTAGAAGTTGAGACAAAAGTAAAAATTGATAAAGATGAAGTTAATGAGTTAAGAAAGAGAATTAAGAAGATTGCTAGATTTAAGAAAAAAGAGACAAGAGGAGATGATTATTTTGCAATAAGAAGATTCAGAAAGAAAAAATATCCTAAAAAGGCATTTAGAATTAGAAAAAAACCAAATAAATTTGAAATTAATTTCAAGAAGTGGTTGACAAAATATTGGGATGATAAGATTGTTGTTAAACAAGAGTTTGAATTTACATTAAAAAATAAAGAGAATGTTGATAAATTGCTTGCATTATTCAGAGATTTAGGTTTTAGACAGTGGATGAAAAAGAGAAAGACATCTGAATCTTACCTTCATAAAAAAGACAAACGAATAGTTATAGAAATAAACAGAGTCGCACATTTGGGGTATTTTATGGAAATAGAGTATTTAGCACAAAAAAGTGAAATGCAAAAAGCAAAAAAGAAGATTAGACAAACATTAAAAGAACTAGAAATCAAACAGAAACAAATAAATAATACTGGATATACTAAAATGTTGTGGGATAAAGGTATAAAAGACAAGAGATATTTTATTAAGTAGGAGAAAAAGATGGTAAAAAAATATATAATAAAAAAAGGCAAGAGATACTGGCCAAGCAAAGAAATGAAAAAAATTGCTTGGATTAAAGATGAGAAGATTTACAAACAAGCTGCTAAAAATCCAATCAAGTTCTGGGAAAAATTAGCTAAAGAAGGATTGGATTGGGAAAAACCGTGGAAAAAAGCTTATGAACAAAAACTTCCGTATTTTTACTGGTTTAAAGGAGGAAAACTGAATTTTTCCTATAATTGTGTTGACAGGTGGATAGAAAAACAAGGAGAGAAAACTGCTTTAATATGGGTTCCTGAGCCAACAAATGAAAGACCCCTCAAATTAACTTATAGACAATTATATGATGGCGTTAATAGATTTGCAAATGTCCTGAAAAAAAATGGTATTAAAAAAGGAGATGTTGTTGCCATCTATCTTCCCATGGTTCCTGAAGCATTGATTGCAATGTTGGCTTGCACAAGGGTTGGGGCTATACATTCTGTTGTTTTTTCTGCTTTTTCTGCAGATGCACTAAAAGCAAGAATCGAAGATGGTAAAGCTAAATTACTAGTCACAGCAGATGGTTATTACAGAAGAGGTGAAAAAGAAAATTTAATTAAAAAGGCAAAAAATGCTATTAAAAAAACAACTATAAAAAGAGTTATTGTTGTTTCTAGGCTAGGACAAAAGATTTCTGGAAAAAAATTCTTGGATTTTGGAAAAGAGATTAAAGACGCAGAACCTCACTATCCCCCAGAGCCTATGAATTCTGAAGATATTATGTTTATTCTCTATACATCTGGAACAACAGGAAAGCCGAAAGGAATTGTCCATGACACCGGAGGTTATGCTGTCCAGGCTCATTATACTTGTAAATGGAACTTTAATCTAAGAGAAGAGGATATTATGTGGTGCACTGCTGATATCGGATGGATTACAGGACATACTTATGCTTTTTATGGGCCATTGTTAAATGGCTCTACTAGTTTAATTTATGAGGGCTCCCCAGACTTTCCAGACCCTGGAAGGTGGTGGGAGATTATCCAAAACCATAGGGTAACAGTATTTTATACTGCTCCAACTGCAATTAGGATGTTTATGAAATTCGGAGATAAATGGCTAGAAAAATACAACTTAAAAAGCTTAAAAATTTTAGCTACTGTAGGAGAACCAATTGATGATGAGTCTTGGAAATGGTACTTAAACAAGGTAGGAAAAGGCAGATGCCCCTTAATTGACACTTGGTGGCAAACAGAAACTGGAGGAACTCTTATAAATGCCCTTCCTGGAGTGGGCCCCTTTGTTCCAACTGTTGCTGGAAGAAGTTTTCCTGGAACAAAACATATTATTATAGATGAAGAAGGAAAAGAGTTAAAGACAGGAAAAACAGGATTTTTAGTCCAAGTTAGTCCTTTTGCTCCTGGAATGTTACATGGAGTTTATAAAAATCATAAAAAATATGTAGAGACTTATTGGAGATTTAAGGATAAGTATGATACAAGTGATGGAGCATATTTAAGAGATGGTTTAATCAGAATTACAGGAAGAACAGATGATGTTATGAAGGTTGCTGGACACAGATTAGCAACAGCTGAATTAGAAGATGCAATAAATAATGATAAAAAAGTTAATGAGTGCGCGGTAGTCCCTATACCCGATAAGATTAAAGGGCAGGTTCCTGTTGCTTTTGTTGTTTTAAAACACGGGAAAGCATCTGAAAAAATTGAAAAACATATTAAAAAACATGTTGACAAAAAAATAGGGCCAACTGCCCGCCCTGCTAAGGTTTATTTTGTTGAAGATTTACCAAAAACAAGAAGCGGAAAAATCATGAGGAGAATATTAAAAAACCTGCTTGCAGGAGAAGAGCCCCAAGGACTAATGACATTAGTTAATCCTAAAATTGTTGAAAAAATTAAGAAAATTATTTCTGAGAAATAAAATTAAATTTATTTATTAATAATTATTTTTATTAAGATCATAAATAAAATAATGAAAATAATTCCAAGTATAGAAAGTGTTATGGTGTTATCTGTAAAAAATCCTCCAAGAGTTGGCAATTCTGTTGAAGGGGCCTGGGTTCTTAACTCTAATTCTTCTGTTTCATTAATCTCAGAAAGATTAGTAAGTTTTTGCTCAAGATTTTCAAATAAATCAAATTCTTGTTTTTTATTGCTAATATCAGATTGCCATTCTATAAACTCATTATCATCTTTAAACTCTATAAACTTATTTTCATTAAAAACATAATATGCTCTCTCGCTATTGTTTATCCCATAGTGTTTGAAATATTCTTGTTTTAGTGTTGCAAGTCGTGGCTTTGTTTCTATATCTTTATTTACAATTCTCTTTTTAAGCTCTGTTTTTCCTTGGTCATAATAAAGATAATAATCATCTATATAACAGAAAGTTGTCACATGAGAAGCAAATATAACATTGTAACAGTTTAAAGAGTGATTATATGCTAGAAATAAAGAAAGCAAAGCAGTATTATAATCCTCGCAGTCTCCTTGTTTTAATTCTAATGTTTCTAAAGGGGTCTGCCAGTAATTCTCTTTATTAAAGTCCCAGTCTTTTGTATAATTTATTTTATTATTAAGATAATTATTTATTTCAGATAAGTCTTCAAGAACCTCTTCATTTCTAATATCAATATTTTCTAATTCTATAGCTACCTTATCTGGCTGGATAAACCCAATTAATTCTCTTTTTGCTGGATTATGGGGGTTTATCTTTGTTTTAAAATTGAAAACACTATCCCCTAAAAAATAATGCCTTTCAATTTCAAATGCTTTCCAGTATTTATCAAAAAACAAATCAGTATCAAAGCAATTATCCAATCTTCCAAAAAGTGAGATGTTAGACTTATTGTTGAAATTTTCTTCATAATTAGCAAGAGTTAAATTGAAATATCCTTGGTTTGTCTTGCCTATTATCTTTTTTCCAATAGAAACATAACCATCCAAACTACAGTTGGTAAGCTCATCGTAAAAATAAAACCGCACTTGTTTTCTTAAAGCTTCTACAACATATCCTGTAAATTTCCAAGACGCAAAAAAAACCAAAGCTATCATAAGAATCACTATAATTACAACCCAGACATTAACTCTTTTTTCCATAATTTACATAGTTATTAAAAGTATAAAAATATACCTAAAAAACATTTTGGGGCCTTGAAAAACATTTAAATATCTCTTTTCTGTATTTTTATTATAAAAATGAGGTTGAATATTTTAATTGGGGGGAAAGCAGGGCAAGGTATTAACAAGATATCTGAGATTGTCAGCAAGGTTATGAATGAATATGGGTATTTTACATTTAATTATAGAGATTACCCTAGTTTAATCAGAGGAGGGCATAATTTTAATATTCTTTCTATATCAGATGAGCATGTTGCAAGTTATGAAAGTAAGCTGGATGGGGTTGTTGCTATGGATGATAAGACAATCGAGCTTCATAAAAAACAACTAAAAAAAGATGGATTTATTATAACTTTTAAGGGATTTGAAAATCTTGGGAGAAATTTAAATGTTGCTCAGTCAGGCGCTTTGATGAAGGTTTTGGGATTGAACAAACAGGTTTTAATTAGTGAAGTAGAAAATCAGTTTCACAACCAGGAGTCTAATAAAGCTGCTGAACTTGGGTTTAACAGCCAGAAAGAGAAATTTAAGCTGCAGAAATTAGACAATAAAATCAAAAAGATAGTTGGAAATGCTGGAATTGCACAAGGTGCAATTAATTCTGGACTTAATGTTTATCTTGCTTATCCAATGACTCCTGCAACAGGTGTTTTACATGAGCTTGCTGGAAGCCAGGAAAAATATGGACATTTAGTTTTTCAGGCAGAAAATGAAATTGCTGTTGTTAATGCGGGGATAGGGGCAAGTTTTTCTGGAGCTAAGACAATGGTGGGAACTTCAGGAGGTGGTTTTGACTTAATGACAGAAGGATTAAGCTTACAGGGAATGTCTGAAATTCCTTTAGTAGTTTATCTGGCAAGCCGTCCAGGTCCTGCAACTGGAATTCCGACATACCAAATGCAAGGAGATTTAGATATTGCATTAAGAAGCGGTCATGGAGAGTTTCCAAGAGTTGTTGTGTGTCCTGGAGACCCAATTGAAGCAATAGAAAAAACAAACGAAGCATTTTACTTAAGTGAGAAATTTAGATGTTTATCTATTGTTTTAGGTGATAAACATCTAGCTGAAAGTGAGTTTAGTTTTAATGAAAGCCCGAATAAGCCCTTGAAAGTAAAGATTAAAAGAAAGGTTCCTGGGGAAGCTATTGTCAAAGCAAGCAGTTATGAACATGACAAACACGGAAATACAATAGAAAATGCAAAAATTGCAAGGAAAAATGGTGAAAAAAGGTTAAAGAGATATGAAAAAATAAAAAAAGCATGCAAGAAGTTTGAGATGATTAAGATTCATGGAAATTTAAAAAGTAAGAACTTAATTGTTGGTTGGGGCTCAACAAAGGGGGCTATTTTAGATGCTATTAAGGGATTAGATTATAAATTTTTACAGGTTTTATATGCAAAACCAGTGTCAGATGAAATTAGAGAGGAGCTGAAAAAAGCTGAAAAAATTATCTTAATAGAGAATAATTTAACAGGCTTAATGGGTAGGATTATCCGAGAAAAAACAGGAATTAGCATTAAAAACCGTATTTTAAAATATGATGCAAGGCCTTTTACATCAGATGAATTAAAAGAGGAGATTTTGAAAATATGAGAATAAAATTTTGTCCAAAATGCAAAGGAACAACCATAGTTGCAGTAGCTGGTGCGCAGATAGGATTGTTCAAGTGTGCGGACTGTAAGTTTAGAAGCCCGATGTTTCCTGAAAAAGAAATTGATGAGAAAGAGTTAGGGGAGAAAAAATGAGCACAAAAGAAAAACTAAATACAAAAAATGAAATAACCTGGTGTCCTGGATGCCCTAATCATATGACTTTAGAGGCTGTCAAGCAAGCCTTATCAAAATTAATTAACGGAAAGTTTGTAAAGCAAGAGAGCATTGTTATGTCAACTGGAATTGGGTGCCATACTAAGATATTTGATTATCTTAATATTGGAGGAATTTATGGTTTACATGGAAGAGTTTTACCAACTTGTTTAGGTATGAAATTAGGCAATCCTAACCTTGTTGTCTTAGGTTTTGCAGGTGACGGAGATACTTATGCAGAAGGAATGGGGCATTTTATTCATGCAGGAAGATATAATTGTGATATGACTATGGTTGTTAGTGACAATCAGTCTTTCTCTTTAACTACTGGACAACCAACCCCAACAACACAACAAGGATATAAGAGCAAGGCATCTCCTTTAGGAGAGTTTAATCTTCCTTTAAATCCTCTTAAACTAGCACTTGCAAGTGGGGCTAGTTTTATTGCAAGAGTAAATGCTAAAAACATCCTGCATACAGCTGAAATTATTGAAAAAGCAATAAAACACAAGGGATTTTCATTTATTGAAGTTATACAAGACTGTTTGATTTTTAATCTAGAAATAAATGACAAGGATAAGTTAATGTATAAAGTTGAGAACAAAGACAAGAAAACAGCTGAAAAACTAGTAGATGAGTGGGATTATAATAGCAAGAAAGGAAAAATTCCTATTGGAATTATTTTTCAGGAACAAAGACAAACATTAGATGAAGAATGGCCTCAGCTTTCTGAGCTAAAAAAGAAAAAAGTTGGGTGGAAGGATAAATAGTTACTTCTTAAAAAAATCAAAAGATTTAAATATTAATGTTATATTAATATGGTATTAATTATGGGAAAATGGTTAAAGCAATAGTAGATATTGATGAACGGGCTAATAGAATCTTAAATATAGTGAAAGCTAAAGAAGACTTAAAAGATAAAAGTGATGCTATAAATTTAGTTGTTAGTATTTATGGTAGAGAAATGCTGGAGCCTGAATTAAGGCCAGAATTCATTAAAGAACTATTAGAAGCGCAAAGAGAAGAAACTGTAAAAGTTAGTGATCTTTCTAAACATTACAGGTGAAAAGAGGATGTACAATCTGGAAATTAGAAAATCTGTTGACAGGATATTTAGAAAGCTAGCTAAAAAAGATGGAATTTCTTTTAATTACATTGACAGAAAAATTCTTGAAATAAGGGAGAATCCTTATCACTTTAAACCATTAAAAAAACCACTGCAGAGTTACAGGAGAGTCCATATAGGAAATTATGTATTGGTCTATTCAATTAATGAAAAAACAAAAACAGTCCTTATTGAAAGATACAAACATCATGATGAAGTGTATTTAATAGACTAAACAGTTATTATTTTTCGACCTCTTTTGTTCTTTTAAAATCTAGTCCAAATCTTTTTATTATCTCAATAATCTTTGCTCTTTCTTCACTTTTGCCGCAACCTTTCCAGACTAAGAGTATTTCTTTAACATGCTCTATGGTTTTTTCTTCTGCTTCTTTTAGCATACTTGTTGTTAATGGAAGAACATACTGGGGGATTATATGAGAAACTGCATATTCTGAATTTTGTTGAATTTTATTAAAAACAGGAGCATAATGAGGTCCTCCCACTCCAATAGCAGGAATCCAGTTTTTACTTGCTTTGTAGTCTTGCAAGCTCAGGATGGTTTTAGCAATAATCTCTCCTGCTTTTTTATCCTTCCATTGAGTTATTGTTGAACCAATTTCAATAAAACAGCAAGGAATCTCTGTGAGAGGTCCATGATGAGTAACTTCTAAGGTTACTTCATAATTATCCAAGCCTGATGCATTTTTATTTAATTCCTGAAAAAGATATTTTAATGCAAAAGCAGAAGTTGGACAGATTTTCCCTGGCTGACCTCCAAGCTCTGCTCCTCGCCAGTTGCCAGGAGCATGCAATGATAAAGAAGGTTGATTTTTTTCTGACTTGTGGGTTGATGCAAATACAATAAAGTCAATATTTTTAAGTTCAGGATATCTCTTAACTGAAACATCAGAATAAATTGGGTGTTTTTTTAGCTGAATAACTGGTATTTGCGGAGCAAAACTGATTTTCTCTAGATTTTCTACTATATTATTTCCTGCAGGATCATCTTTTCCATAAACTATTGCAAATCTCATAAACCTTTTAAAGCAGCTTAATTTAAATATATTATGCAAAACTTACTTTATACGCTTATATTACTGGCAGGATTTCCTGTTGGATATTTGCTAGCCTGGCTTGCAAGAGACGAACTTGTTGCAGGAAGAAAATGGTTTTTCCTGCTGGCAGGAGTTTCATTGTTATCAGCTGTAATAATCTCATTTGCAAGTTTTGTTTTTAAATTTGCAATGATTTTAGGTTTATTTTTTATAATAATTATAAGTCTGGTTGCTGTCTGGAAAAGTCATGATAAAAAGTGGGTGAAGTGAGAAGAATGTGATAAGTTTTGCACCCTATTTTAAATCCTTAAATATTTTTTTAGGTTTTTTACGCCAATAAACCCTATACTTCTTCAAGTCGCCAATTAATTCCTTAAAATTTCCTTTAAATTGCACACAACGGTCATCTATGTAAACTGTAGAAGGATATTTTATAATTGTTACTTCAATATCTGGGAATTTATTATCTTTAAGCCATTTTTCAATTTTACTTTTACTCCTTGTTGTCCAAATGACTGGGGTGAATCCTGCTTTAATAAGCTTGTTAATGAACTCTTTTGCTCCGTCAATTGGTTCGCCGAAATGATTCTCTCCTTTATAACCATCATAAGCAGAAACAACACCATCAAAATCAATACTTACTATTCTTTCACCTTTCCAATCTCTTGCTTTCATATCCATATTCTGTTGAATGATATTTTATTATATAAATTTATTAGGCACAAAATGTTTTCTAAAGGTTTATTAATGTAATTTTTCTCGTAATTTTATGTTATATATAATAGGCTTAGGCTTAAACGAAAATGGAATAAGCAAAGAAGGCTTGTTAGCTTTAGAAAAATGCACTAAGGTTTACTTGGAGGGCTATACAGTTGATTTTCCTTATAAAATTGGAGATTTAAAACTTGGAAAAAAGAAAATTATAAAGCTGGGAAGAGGAGAGGTTGAAAGTGATAAACTTATAAAAGAAGCTAAAAGCAGGAGAATAGCTTTGTTAGTTTACGGCAGCCCTTTATTTGCTACAACACATATGTCTCTTATCCTTGATGCAGAAAAAGCTGATGTTAGAGTGAGAGTTATTTATTCTGCAAGTGTTTTTGATGCAATTGCAGAGACTGGCCTACAGCTATATAAGTTTGGAAAAACAGCCAGTATGCCCAAAGAAAAAGCTGACTTTATGCAGTATGTTAAAGAAAATCAGTCAATTGGAGCTCATAGCCTAATACTAGTTGATATTGGATTAAGTTTTAATGAGGCAATAAATAGATTAAAAGAAATAAAAGATAAAATACTGGTTTGCAGTAATTTGGGTACTGAAAATAGTGAAATTGTTTATAATAATATTGATAGATTAAAAAAAGAGAAAATAAAACAGCCATTTTGTTTTATCTTGCCAGGAAAACTACACTTTTTAGAAAAAGAGGCTTTAGAAAAATATAATTAAGATTGACCACATAAATTATTATAATCTATATTTCTTGTATCTTTCCAATCTTGTGGATGTTGAATTGTTGCATCAGGAACTGGAATTTTTTCAATAAGTTCTCCATTATAGCATATTATCTGATAATCCTGACAAAAATTAGACTCATTGCAGATTGCTATTGTTTCTATATTTGAATTTACCCCTAGAGAGCGTAGTGTAGCAAGCTCTCCTGATAGTTTAGGATTTGGCTCTGGATTCAGGTTTAGAATATATCCAATTAATATAAAAAATGCTATTAAAACCATCATTCCCAGTAAAAAAAATATTCTTCTCATTTAGCTATAAGAAACTTTAAATATATAAATATAACTCTAAATTAATGGAACTTCCAATTACAAGAGAACAGGCAATTGAGTTACTAAAGTCAATGCCTCAAAAAGAATCTGATTGGAATCACTATCTTGAATCAGAATCTGTTATGAAAAAAGTAGCTGAGAAATTAGGAGAAGATGTTGAATACTGGGGGATGTTAGGATTATTGCATGATGTAGACTGGGCTTTAACTAGGGAAAACTGGGAGGAACATTGCAGAAAAGCAGAGGAGATTTTAAAAGAAAAAGGTTTTGATCCTGCTTTCATTCAAATAGTGCAGTCTCATGGTTATGGTTATAAAGAAATACCTTTTCTAAAGGACAAAAAAAGGACAAAAAAGATTGAGCATGCACTAGCAGCTTCAGAAACTGTTACAGGATTGATTTATGCTTATGCTTTAATGAGGGGCAAAATCAGCGGAATGGAAGTTAAGGGACTAAAAAAGAAGTTTAAAGACAAAAGATTTGCTGAAAATTGTAACAGAGAGATTATAAGAGAAATAGAAGAACTTATGGAATTAGGAGAGTTTTTTGAACTGGCAATTCGGGCTATGCAAGACATAAAAGAAGAGATTGGTTTGGAATAATCAAATAATCCTTATTATAATAATAAAGAAAATTACTGCTACGACAACCCAGAATAAATAATCCCAAACCTTACTTACCATATTTTTATTAAGGCAAAGAAGTTTATAATTTTTTGGTAAGCTTTAAAAACTAAGAAATATAATAGAAATATGGCTATTAAAAACAAAACCAAAGGTTTTATGAATACTATAGATAGAATTTCTGTTATAGCTATTATTAGTTAATTTGCAAGCTAATTTTCTGGCTTGCAGGAGTTTCAAATGAGTTTAGATGATTATAACATAACCGAAATAAGTGAGGATGAAGAAAAAGAAGTTAGAAGGCATTTTCTTAATCTTATTCATTCTGGTAAGCGTTACGACGCAATAAAGTATTATCAAAAATTAAAGGATTCTGCTAGAAAATGCATTGAGAAAGATTCTAGTGGAAAATGGGAATTAATGAACTCTTTTACAGAACTTGAAGCATGAGTATAATAAATTTTAAAGTATTAAGATTTAAAAATACAAGAAATTTAGTAAAATAAAAGGTAAAATTTAAATATGTATAATACACAAGAAACTGAAAAGCGCATTTTGGATTTTTGGAAGAAGAAAAGGATTTTTGATAAGCTTATAAAGAAAAATAAAGGAAATAAAAGATGGAGTTTTCTTGATGGGCCTATAACTGCAAATAACCCTATGGGAGTTCATCATGCTTGGGGAAGGACCTATAAGGATGTTTTTCAGAGGTTTAAAGCAATGCAGGGTTTTGAGCAAAGATTTCAAAATGGATTTGATTGTCAGGGGTTATGGGTAGAAAGAGAAGAAGAAAAAGACTTGGGATTAAAGAACAAACAAGATATAGAGAAATTTGGAATTTTAAATTTTGTTAAATCATGCAAGAAAAGAGTAGAGAAGTTTTCTAAAATACAAACAGAACAATCAATCAGGCTAGGTTATTGGATGGATTGGGACAACAGCTATTACACTATGTCTGATACAAATCAGTTACATAACTGGTTTTTACTAAAAGAATATCATAAAAATGGATGGCTGTATAAAGGCAAGGATTCTGTTCCTTGGTGTTGGAGATGCGGGACAGCAAGTTCAAAACATGATATTGTAACAGAAGGTTATAAAGAAGTTACTCATCCTGCATTATTTATGCAGTTTCCATTGAAAAATAGTTCAGATGAATATTTTTTGATTTTTACAACAACACCCTGGACAGTTCCAGCAAATGTTGCAATAGCTGTAAATGCTAATATCACTTATGTTAAGGCAGAGAATCAAGGACTAAAATACTGGCTTGCTGAAAAAAGAGTAGAAGAATTAGAGGGAAAGTATAAGATTTTAGAAAAAAAGAAGGGCAAGGCCTTAAAGGGTATGGAGTATGTCATGCCTTATGCCAGTTTTGAAGAACAAATAGGTCCTCATAAAGTTGTTTTATGGGATCTTGCTTCTGAAGAAGAAGGAACTGGAATTGTTCATATAGCTCCTGGTTGCGGGGCAGAAGATTTTGATCTAGGAAAAAAGGAAAAACTTCCATCAATTTCTCCATTAGATGATGCTGGAATCTATAAAGAAGGTTTTGAAGCTTTCAGTTTGAAAAAATATTCTGAAGTGAATAAACTTGTTTTGGAGGATTTAGAACAAAGAAAATTTTTGTATAAAACACTTCTGTATAAGCATAGGTATCCTCATTGTTGGAGATGCGGGGAAGAGCTTGTTTTTAGGTTAGTTGATGAGTGGTATGTTAAAGGTAAAGAAATCAGAAGCCAACTAATAAAAGAAAATAAAAAAATAAACTGGTTTCCAAAATATGGGAAGATTAGACAAGAAGATTGGTTTAATAATATGGGGGACTGGCTTATTTCTAGAAAAAGATATTGGGGGCTTCCACTTCCAATATGGGAGTGTGAATGCGGAAAGATAGAGGTAATTGGAAGTTTAAAAGAATTAAGGGCAAAAGCAATAAACAAAAGTAAAGTAGATAAACTTCCTGAAATGCACAGGCCTTGGATTGATGAAATTAAGATAAAGTGCAAGTGTGGCAAAGAAATAGAAAGAATAAAAGATGTTGGGGATGCATGGTTAGATGCTGGAATTATTCCTTTTTCTACTTTAAATTATCTGACAAATAAAAAAAACTGGGAGAAATGGTTTCCTGCAGATTTAATAAGTGAGAATATGCCTGGACAGTTTAGGGGCTGGTTTAATGCCTTATTTTGGAGCAGTGTAACACTAACTGGGAAGGCTCCATTTAAGGCTGTATTTGGTTATGAAACTTTAAAAGATGAAAATGGAGAAGAAATGCATAAGAGCAAGGGCAATACTATCTGGTTTGACGAAGCTGTAGAGAAAATAGGAGCAGATCCTATGAGATTATTATATTGTTTGCAAGACCCTTCTCAAGAACTTAGATTTGGATTTCATGTTGTTAAAGAGCCTAAAAACAATATAAACATTTTATATAATATAAGCAAATTAGTTGAATATAAAAAGAAAGCTAAGATAAGCAGAATAGAAGGGAAAGCAGGTTCTACTCTAAAAAAAGTAGAAGACCGCTGGATTCTAAGCAAATTTAATTCTCTTATAAAGATTGTTACAGAAGAGCTAGAGAACTTGCACCCACACTTGGCAACCCGTGCTTTACAGAATTTTTGGTTAAATGATTTAAGCAGAGGATATATACAAATTGTTAGAGAGAGGATCTCTGTAAATGATGAAGGTGTTAAAAGTATCTTATTAGAAGTTTATTCAGAATTATTAAAATTGTGCTCTCCATTCCTTCCTTTTATCACAGAAAAAATATGGCAAGAACTAAAGGATAAGGAGATTGCGAAAGAGGAATCTGTCCATCTTTCTGATTGGCCTAAGCAAGATGAAAAGAAGATTAATAAGAAACTGGAAGATGAATTTTCTAAAGCTCTTGAAATAATTGAACTGGGATTAGCTGCAAGAGCAGATGCTAAAATTGGATTAAAATGGCCTCTTGCAGAAGCAGAGATAAAAACAGATAAAACAATAACTAAAGAGCTTCAAGAGATAATTAAGAGACAACTAAATATCAAGACAATTAAGATTAAAAAAGGAAAATTAGCTGTTAAACTAAACACAAAGAGAACTTTAGAATTAGAGATAGAAGGTTTTGCTAGAGAGATAGCAAGAAAAGTCCAGGCAGCAAGAAAAAAAGCTGGCTTAGTTAAAGGAAACAAAATTGATTTAGTTATTGTTACAGATTTAAAATTAGAGGGGCAAGAGCGGTTTATCAAAGAGAGAACAAATGCTTCTAAGATTTTAATCCAGGAAAAGATTAGCGACAGCGACGAAAAAGAATACAAAAATAAAAAAGAAGAGAAAATAAAAAATAAAAAAATTAAATTTCTTTTCAGGAAATCGTAATTTTTTATCTTAGGGCAATAGTGAAAATTTTTATTTTTACCATTTAATCATAACGCTAAAAAAGAAAACATTTAAATACTACTCCAACTTTTGAATTTAGACTTTGGGAAATTTCTTAATTCCTGAGTACTACCAAAATCTAAAGGATTTTGAAATTTTAAAAAAGAGCAAATAAAATGATTGTAAAAGAAGAGTTTTTAAGTAGGCTAAGAAAAATTTTCGATTTGAACCTATATGAGGTGAAGGTATGGACTGCGTTACTTTCTAGAGGGGTTAGCACAGCAGGAGAATTAAGCAGTATAAGTGATGTTCCAAGAAGCAGAACTTATGATATTCTAGAGAGCTTGGAGAAAAAGGGATTTATTGTTCTTAAACTTGGTAAACCAATAAAATTTGTAGCTTTAAAGCCAGAAGAAGTTATTGAAAGAGTAAAGAAAAATTTGGTAGTGGACGCGCAAAATAAAAGTAAAAGACTAGAAAACTTAAAAGGAGATGATGTTTTGAAAGAGTTAACTATATTATTTACAGAAGGAGTTAAGTTTGTGCAACCAGCAGATTTAAGCGGAAGCCTGAGAGGAAGGCAGAATTTGTACAACCATTTAGATATGATGATAAGAGAAGCTGGTAAAACAATAACAATTGTTACAACAAGTGATGGACTAAACAGAAAATTAGAGGTTTTAATGCCCTCTTTAGAAAAAGCAAAGAAAAGAGGGGTGAAGATAAGAATCTCTGCTCCAATAACTCCACAGAACATGAAAGTTGCTAAAGATTTTAGCAAGGTAGCAGAAGTTAGAAATACAGACCAAATGAAAGCTAGATTTATGATTGTTGATGGCGAGCAACTTTTATTTATGTTAATGGACGACGAGAAAGTGCATCCCAACTACGATTTAGGCGTATGGATAAATACAGAATTTTTTGCACCAGCTTTAGAGCAACTTTTTGAACTTGCTTGGAATGATATGAGCCCAATAAGCAAGATCGGAAAATAAGAAAAAAAGCTAAATAAGCTGAAAGAAAACTGAACAAAAAAAGAGTGAATTTATTTTTCTTAATTTTTTAAACTTTATTATATTCTTTCACATTTCTTCTATTACCTCTATTCCTAAAATATAGAGAGCATTTTTTATTGTTATTCTAAAAGCTTTCACAAGTTTCAGCCTAAAAGCCTCATTTTCATTACCTATGACAGGGCAAGCATGATAAAATTCAGTGAATATTTGTGCAAGTTGAAAAGAGTAATTAGCTATAAGGCTTGGATCTAGGTTTTTTGAAGCTTTTTCAACTATTTCTGGAAATTCAGCTATTTTTTTAACAAGTTTAATTTCTTGTTTTTCAAGTTGTTTTATTTTTGATTTTTTACCTGATTTTTTTGCTTTTCTTATTATAGAAGATGCTCTTGCATAACTATATTGTAAGTAGGGACCTGTATTGCCTTCAAAAGAGATTGCTTCTATAGGGTCAAACAACATATTTTTATCTATTGCTACTTTTAAAAGCATGTATTTTATAGCTGATAAAGTTATGATTAAACTTCTTTTTTCTAATTGCCTTTTAGATAATTTGTATCTCTTTTTTAACTCTTTTTTGGCTAATTCCTGTGTTTCCCTTATTAAATCATCTGCTTTAACTATTCTTCCTTCTGCTGATTTTAACCTTCCTTCAGGCAATTCAACTAATCCATAAGATAAGTGATGCAAATTCTCTGAGCATTTGTATTTTAGTTTTTTTAGTATTGCAATAAGGACCTTAAAATGATAGTCTTGCTCACTTGCAACAACATAAATAGAACTATTTAAGTTGTAATCTTTATTCTTTAATTTAGCTAAATAAATATCCTGCACAATATAAACTGAGGTCCCATCTGGCCTTAATAATACCTTTTCCCCTAAATCTTGAGTTCCTTGTTTTCCTAAATTAATTATAACTGCCCCATCTTTTCTTTTCTTAAAAATTCTTTTTTTCAGTCCTTCTCTTATTATTTCTCTCCCTTTTTTGTATATTTTACTTTCAAAATACTCTTTATCAAATTTTATATTAAATAAGCCGTATGTTTCTCTAAATCCATCTAAAGCCCACTTATTCATTTTCTTCCATAAAGCCAAGGTAGATTTATCCCCTTTTTCCCATTTTCTTAAACAATCTCTTGCTTCTTCTCTTAGACTTTCATCTTCTTTTACTTTTTGATTAAATAAAACATAATAATCTCCTACAAAATAATCTGATTTTTTATTTGGTTTTTTTCCTTTGCCATATTTTTTATAAGCAACCATTGAATCACAAATATGAATACCTCTATCTTGGTTTAAATTAGCTCTAATAACCTTATTTCCACAATATTCTAGTATTCTAGAGACAGATTCTCCTATAGACATATTTCTTAAATGCCCTAAATGTAATGGTTTATTGGTGTTAGGGGAAGGAAATTCTACCATAATTCTTTCTTTTCCTTTTTTCTTGCCATAACCCTCATTTATCTTAATGACTTTTTCTGCTATTAATTTTTTGCTTATAAAAAAATTAACATAGCCTCCAATAATTTCTATTTTCTCTATTTCCTTACTTAACTTCAAATTATTTTTAATATTTTTAGATATTTCTGCTGGATTTTTCTTTAGTTTTTTAGATAAAGAAAAACACGGAAACGCATAGTCTCCAAAATCTGGATTTTGCGGAACTTCAATTAAATTTCCAATCTCTTTCTCTTTAATATGGAGATGTTTTGACAACAACTTGACAATCTCTTTTTTATACATAAAACAAACAAGAAAGATATGTTTATAAAACTTATTGGCTTTAATTTTATATGGTAAAAAGGTGTGTTATTTGCAATAAGGAAATTGAAGAGGAGTATGGGAAGTTGCAAGGAACTATAGTTAAGGTTAAAGAAGATAATAAGAATAAGATGATTTATATATGTTCTGAATGTCAGAAAACAGACAGCTGGATTGAAAAAGCTAAAATAAAAGCTGTATAAAATCCTAAATAGGTTGACGAGATGACTAATATTATTATGCCTCTGTAACTCAGTCTGGTAGAGTAGTTGCTTCGTAAGCAACAAGTCGCAGGTTCAAATCCTGTCAGAGGCTTTTTTGAAAGAAAAAGTATTTAAAGCGGTTGTTCTACATTATTGCAGGTAATTCACTTAAAAAGAAGTATTTTATAAAATCATTTTTACGAGTAGTTATAGAATAAAAGATGGTGTATAAGAAGTATGTTTATAAAAGGGGTAGAAAGCATGGTCCTTATTATTATCATTCTTACAGAGAGGGCAATAGCGTAAGAAAGGAGTATATTGGCGGGAAAAAAGAGTATAGGGAATGGTTAAAGAGGAAGAAAGGACAAATTTTCAGCAAAAAGATAAGTAGAACAACTTCTCAATTTTCATTACCTAAAACATCTTACAAAATAAATAAGTTATTGTTTATTATTCCTGCAATTGTTTTATTGATTATTGCAAGTTTTTTTATTTACCAGCATAGAATTACAGGCAAAACAGTCCTTTATATTGAAGATTCTTATATTTTAGGAGACAATATAACTGGACGATTAAGATTAAGCTTAAAAAAAGGTGAATTACTGCCTGTAAATTCTAAGATAATTGTAAATCAAGATGGAATAATTAAAGAAATACCATTAAACAGTTTTGTAGAAAGCAATTTTAATGGAAGTTTTTATGTTGAAAACACAGAAGTAAGCGGAAAAGGGCAGGGTTATGGCTTTGTTGGAGAAAAAATAACCTATCCAGAAGTTTTCTTTACATTAAAAATATATGACTCTGAAGATGCTGAAGAAATAAATGAAACAGAACCAATTGGAGGCAGAGGAGTAATTGAAGAAGAACCAATTGCAGAAGCTCCAGAAGAAGAACCTGAAGAAATAGAGCCTGTTGAAGAGCTTGTTGAGCCATTAGAAAAAGAGGAAGAAGAGACTGCAGAAGAAGAGCCAGCTGAAGAGACAGAAGAAATAGAAGAAGAGATTGTTGAGCCTGTTGAAGAAGAGACTGCAGAAGAAGAGCCAGAACAAATTATTGAGACAAGTGAAACTACTGAGCAATCTGAAATTC
>Ga0315537_1000739_pt1 | contig 26130 bp, 16 predicted proteins | sample SalMarSW160270MG_FD_203091 | JGI IMG/M metagenome (GOLD analysis project Ga0315537, IMG submission 203091) | Salt marsh sediment microbial communities from the Plum Island Ecosystem LTER, Massachusetts, United States - Salt Marsh Sediment SW1602-70 ...
GGAATAGTGTTTTTATTCACTGTTATTTTCGCCCTGTCGAGAGCTTCCTCTGCCTGTTTTCCCGTAATACCTTTACTTTTAACATCGACAAGAATTAAATGTGTATCGGTTCCTCCCGCGACCAACCTCCATCCCAAACTTTTGAATTCTTCCTCAAAAGCTTTCGCGTTCAAGATTATTTGATGCTGGTACTTTTTGAAATCGGGAGAAAGCGCTTCCTTAAATGCGACAGCCTTTGCGGCAATCGTATGCATATGCGGTCCGCCTTGAAGTCCTGGAAAAACGGCTTTGTCGATAGCTTTTGCCCATTTTTCTTTACAGAGCACAATCGCGCTTCTCGGACCTCTGAGTGTTTTATGTGTAGTTGTCGATACAGCCTCGGCGTAGGGAATAGGAGAAGGGTGTTCTCCTGCGACAACAAGACCCGCGATATGAGCAATATCGGCAACCAGGTAGGCTCCTACTTCGTCGCAAATTTCTTTAAATTTATCCCAGTACAGAGTTCTCGGATAGGCGGAAGCTCCGGTCATTATTAACTTAGGTTTTTTTTCTCTGGCGAGTTTAAGAAGTTCATCATAATTTATTTGTTCTGTTTCAGGGTCTACAGTGTACTGAAAAGTTTCCCAGAAAGTACCTGTGAAGCTTACCTTATATCCGTGAGAAAGATGTCCTCCATGAGAGAGGGAAAGCCCGAAAAATAAATCGCCAGGTTCGAGCAGCGCCGAATATATAATCATATTGGCGGGTACTCCCGAATTAGCCTGAACATTTACATGCTCAGCTCCAAATAACTTTTTGGCTCTTTCTATAGCAAGATTTTCCACAACATCCATCCACTTACATCCTCCGTAGTATCTCTTGCCCGGATAGCCTTCCGCGTACTTATTTGTCATTACCGAACCCATAGCTTCAAGTACCGCTTTAGACACAAAATTCTCGGAAGCGATTAATTCAAGACTTTCGTGTTCCCTGTTGGCTTCTCCGATTATGGCTTCGTAAATTTCAGGATCTGTTTTGTATAGTTCATCCATTTCTCAATTTTCCTTTTTTTATGGTTTTTATACAAATTAATAGATGGTTTACGTCTTTATTATATTTTGATAACTTTCCTTGTCAAGGTATTAAAAGAAGAAGTTAGAAGCCACTAAATAGTTAGGTCGTTAGGTGGTTAGGCCGTTAGGTGGTTAAAATTTCCGAACCAACGACCCCACGATCCAACGAACTAACAAAAAAAAGAAACAACAAATTACACGAATAGCACAAATAAAATTACATTACAATAGCATCAAGTGATATTCATCCTAATTTTAAATAAGATATCTTACCTCTTTATTAATTCTCAAATGCCTCTTTATTTTCTTCTTCAGTCTTTCTCCATCCACATTCATTACACTCTATGACATCATAAGGAATTCCAAAATAGGTTGGTTCATTGTAGTCCCCTATATCAACATCAACAAAATAATCTTTTGATCGAATGAGATTTTTAGAACCGCATTTTGGGCATACTTTGTATTTAAATGGACCCTCGATTGTTTTATCAATAATTTTATGTCTTAAGATATCATTGATGTCATAAATTGATAGAGTATCTCTTTTATCAGATAAGAAAACATTTCTTACTTCTTCCGAAAATTTATTGAAAAATTTATTCTTATCTTTGTTACTCAATTTATAGTAAAAATGTGCTATAATCCATGATAATAAAGCTCCGCTAATAAATAAAATCATCTCCATCTTCTCCTCTATCGTTTTTCAATAGTTTTATCTTCTCTTCATAAGATATAAAAACAAAATAAATCTGTCAAGCTGTGAATTATAGTATTTATTTTATATATCAAAAAACATTCGTGATATTTGTGTTATTTGTTGTTACTCTTTGTTTTTGGGGTTGGGGGGTAACAAAGTTAATATAATTTGTTGTTTTGTTTGTGTCTATGTGTGATAATTAGTTTTCCCTTCTTGACTTTAAATCCATCTTCCTTATTCTTTAACAACAATGAAAATTATTGAATGTATTCCTAATATTTCCGAAGGGAAAGATTTAAAAAAAATCCATATAATAACGGAAGAAGCAAAAAGTACTCCCGGAGCTTATTTGCTGGATGTATACACGGGAAATTCGACAAACAGGACGGTGCTCACTTTAGCCGGAAATCCAGAAAGCATTAAAGAAGCGGTTTATAGAATATTCAAAAAAACTTCGGAACTGATAGATATGAGAAAACACGAAGGAGTCCATCCGAGAATTGGAGCGCTTGATGTCTGTCCTTTTGTACCCGTTTGGGATACAACAATGGAAGAATGTATAGATATTACAAAGGATATAGGGCAAAAAATAGCCAAAGAATTAGGAATACCGATTTACCTGTACGGCGAATCGGCAACAGACGAAAAAAGAAGAGATTTGTCCAATATACGTAAAGGAGAATATGAGGGTCTTAAGAAAAAAATAGAAAATCCTGAATGGAAACCGGATTTCGGAGAGTCAAAATTCAACGGGAAATCGGGAGCAAGTGTAATAGGCGCGCGTGATTTTCTTATCGCTTTCAATATAAATCTCAACACAAAAGATAAAAATCTTGCGTGTATGATTGCAGGAAAAATTCGTAAATCGGGAACAATAAGGACTGACAATAACGGTAAAAAAGTTAAGATCCCGGGGATCTTAAAAGAAGTAAAAGCGATCGGATGGTATATTGAAGAATTAGGATGCGCGCAGGTATCCGCGAATCTGACCAATTTTAGAATAACGCCTCTTTATCGACTTTTTGAAGAGGTGGAAAAAGAAGCAAATAAATTAGGCTTAGAGGTTACCGGCAGTGAATTGGTGGGATTAATACCGGAAGAAGCCATTCTCGAGACCGGCAAATTTTATCTTGCTAAGAATTTACATGATGAAATAGATTCTAAAAATAAAATAATCGACGCGGCTATCGATTACCTTGGATTAGCCCGTAATACTAATTTTAACCCAGAAGAAAAAATTTTGGAATACAAAATAAAAAAGGAGATGTTATGAACATTTCAATTTCTGATTTTTTGGAAAGGCTTTCTTCCGATTCACCTACACCGGGCGGGGGAGCTGTAGCGGCACTTACCGGAGCGCTTTCCTGTTCTCTTACTTCTATGGTAGGAAATCTGACTTACGGGAAAAAGAATTACGAAGAGTATTGGGAAGTATCAAAAAAAATCGTCGAAGAAACAAAAACCTTAAGGGAAGATTTTCTTTCCCTTTTCTACGAAGATATGGAAGTCTTTACAAAATTGATGGCAACTTTTGGTCTTCCCAGAAGAACAGCAGAAGAAAAGGAAGAAAGGAAACAAGCTATCGGGCAGGCGACAAAAAAAGCAATCGAGGTTCCTCTTAATACAATGAAAAAAAGCCAGCGTGCCGCAGAACTAGCGCTTACCATGGCGGAAATAGGAAATTTGAATGCTATTAGCGATGCCGGAATTGCCGGAGAAATGGCACTCTCCGCCTGCAAAAGCGCGTCTTACAATGTGCTTATCAACCTGGGTTTTTTAAAAGACGAAGACTACTCCGAGAATATTGAAGAACAATATAGGATAATTATGAAGGAAGTGCAATCTCTGCAGGAAGAAATCTCCTCACTTGTAAGAAAAAAAATAAAAAAGTAATTAAGGGTTGATAAATTTTTGTTTTTCTATATAATTATAAATTATAGAATGGGTCGTTAGCTCAATCGGCAGAGCACCGCCCTTTTAAGGCGGGGGTCGAAGGTTCGATTCCTTCACGACCTAAAATATTAAAATAGCATATGGTGAAAATTTTGTATATTAGGAGGGCATATAAATTTGCTTGACTATGTTCATAATAAAGAAGCTTTTGTTGAAGAATTATCCTTGATCGAAAAAGACAAAGGCGAACTTATAGTGAAAGAAGGGGACCCCGGTGATTTTATGTTTATCATAATCGAGGGCAAAGTAAAGGTTCTTCTCAAAAGAGGAAAAAAAGAAATAGTTCTTGCTACTCTGGAAAAAGGGAATTTTTTCGGGGAAATGAGTCTTTTTGCGGGGAATCCCCGAAGCGCTTCAGTAAAAGCGATAACAGATTTAAAACTATTAAGAATAACACAAGAAGATATAGATAGATTAGCCGAAACTAATCCTAAATTATTAAGTGAATTTACAATGGGTTTATGCACCGAACTATGTCAGAGAGTTTCTCAGACTAGTACCTCATTAGAATCCTATTATCATATAAATAGGGCAATCTTACGAAACCCCAAATTTAGAATTTTTTTACAAAAAATGTGGAACGAAAAGGAGGAATAAATGTTAGTAACATTACTTTTGTTGTTTGGTTTTTCGTCTTTTAACTCAGGAAGCGGAACCTTTAATCTTTACTCAGCAAGAACCCTTCCGTTTGCTACTCTGAATTTTAACGCGAGTGTAGGGGGAGCAATGCAAGATTTCGGTTCGTATAAACACATCGCCGCAAATCCAAAATTTGGTTTTACGTATGGTGTAGTAGATCCCCTCGAGATATATCTGGGAGCTACAATATACGGAAAATATGGATACGGGGATGGTGGTTTCTTCGGTGATGACGCAAACAGTGAATTTGGATGGAATGATATGTATGGCGGTATAAAGTTTTGTATACCCCTTACAGGTTCCATGGAAGAAATGGATCAATCTTTCAAATGGTTGGTAGGGGGACATCTGGGAACCGCGTTGAACCCATTTGAACCGGCAAATAATAGTTCAATAATAGGCGATCCTCATTATTTCGCTGCGACTTATAAACACAGCCCGGATTTAGCAATGGATCTCTTGAACGATTTCGAAATTTATCCACTACTCATACATTTGAATTTAGGTTATGTTTTGAAAGGGGATGCCCAGGAGACCGGGTCTCTTCCAGGGTTTGAAAGGTCCGATCTGATACGTATAGGGGGAGGTTTTGAAATAGCCGCCGGACCATTTACTCGATTTGTTTTCGAGACAAAAAACATAAGACCCAAAGAAGATTTACAGGATACTTTAATAGGTACTTTTGGTATCAGGTTTGTGTCGCCAAAAATGTTCTCATTCGACATAGCTGTCGACCACGTTTTTAACGATTCAACAGATTTTGTGCCTGACGCAGCGTTCGATGCGGCTGGTCAATGGAGATACAAAATCGGATTCACTTTACAAAGCACTATAATAGAAAAAAGAAGGAAAATAGAACCTAAAAAGGGAACGATAGTATTAACTGTAAATGATATAGCGACAAATGAACCTCTTGTCGCCAACGTAAACTTCAAAGATACTACTCTCAGTTATCAAACCTCGGAATACGGAAAGGTTACAATAGAAGTTCTTCCGGGAACCTATACTTTGGAACTTTCTAAGGAAGGGTATCTCCCGAGAGAAGCTGCTATTACGGTTAAACCTTCTGCTACTGTCAACATTAATACCGTTCTCAGGAAAGAAGAGAAAGAAGAAAAAGGTGTTTTCTCGGGCACCGTAAGTTCTTTCAGAGAAGAAATTCCTTTGCAGTCAAAAATCGAATTTTTGGGCACAGAAATCGCTGCACTTGTCTCAGATCCTGTCAAAGGTATATTCCAGAAAGAAATCGCAGCGGGAACATATAATGTACGAGTATCATCCGAAGGTTATTTACCGGAAACTTTCCCGGTAGAGATTACCAAAGGTGAAACTACAATTAAAAACGTTAAACTTGTTAAAAAGTTAGAAAAAGAAGAGAAAATCATATTGAGAGGTATCAACTTCGCGTCAGGTAAAGCCATAATACCTCCATCTGAATATCCGGTCCTCGATCAAGTCGTAGAAGTTTTGAAAGCCAATAAAAATGTAACGGTCGAGATAGGCGGACATACAGACGCGGTAGGTACGGAAACTTACAATCAGGGTTTATCGGAAAGAAGAGCTCAATCCGTTAGAAACTATCTTATACAAAGAGGGATTTCTGCTTCACGTCTTAGTGCAAGAGGGTATGGAGAGTACCAGCCTGTGGCGCCCAATACAACTAGAGATGGTAGAAGTCAGAATAGAAGAATTGAATTCACAGTTCTTTCGACAACGGAGTAACGAAAGGACTACGTAGATTTGGCAGCTTGATTTTCTATAATTGAGTTTTAAAGAAGAGCTTAACGAAGAGCAAGTAAAAGCAGTTACGCATACTTCCGGTCCCGCGCTGGTGTTGGCAGGGGCCGGAAGTGGCAAAACAAGAGTAATAACTTACAGAATAGCTTATCTCTTAGAGCAAGCAAATGTAAAGCCTTATCATATACTCGCGGTTACTTTTACTAATAAAGCAGCCGATGAGATGAAAGAGCGTTTATATACATTGGTGAGAAGTTCTTATGAAGCAATCTGGATGGGGACTTTTCACTCTATCTGTGCCCGTCTTCTGCGCGAGTTTGCCGACTATACCCCATATTCGAAAAATTTTGTCATCTACGACACTCAGGATCAGAGGAATCTAATAAAGAAAATTTTAGAAGATTTCAAAATAGGAGAAAAAGAACTCGATTTTTATTACGCCCAACGTAAAATATCAAATCTTAAAAATAAACTTGTAGATGAATACGAGTACAAGCCCTACGATTATAAAACAGAAATGCTTAAAGATGTTTATAATGAATATCAAAGAAGACTTAAAAAAAACGATGCCATGGATTTTGACGATCTTCTATGTAATTTTTATATACTTCTCGATACCAATAAAAAAATCAGGGATCAACTAAACGACAGGTTTAGATATAAATTGGTCGACGAGTATCAGGATACGAATCCCTCGCAATATCAAATACTAAAAAAATTATCTGAAAAGTATAAAGATATTTTTGTGGTAGGAGACGACGATCAATCTATATATGGTTTCAGGGGCGCGGATATAAATAATATTCTCGATTTTGAAGATGATTTCCCCAATTCGAAAGTTTACAAACTCGAAAGAAACTATAGGTCTACCAAGAGAATTCTCGAGGTCGCTTCGAATGTGGTTAAGAATAACCGCTTCAGGAAAGGTAAAACATTATGGACCGAAGAGGAAAAAGGGGAAAAGATTGTTCTTTTTTCGGCTCTTACGGAACAGGAAGAAGCTTCCAAACTTGTAATTTTTCTAAAAGAGCAACTAAAAAAATATGAGAAAAAGGATATCCTTATTGCTTACAGAACTAACGCGCAATCGAGAGTGATAGAGGATGCCCTTTTAAGAGAAAATATTCCGTATGTAGTCATTGGAGGAGTAAAATTTTACCAGAGAAAAGAAATAAAAGACATTTTATCCTATGTGAAATTTATAGTCAATAAAAATGACTCGATTTCTTTTTTCAGAATTTTAAACACTCCAAGAAGAGGTATCGGAAAAGTAACGAGAGAAAAGATAGAAAAAATAGCCAGAGAAGAAAATATATCTCTATGGGAAGCTTCGTGTCAATTAGTGGGGGAAGAACCAAATATCGCGAGTTTTGTTCAGCTTATAAAAGACCTCGATAAAATAAAACGTATCGATGAACTCATTGTCGCGATTGTAGAAAAAATACGATATATCGATATACTAAAGGAAAAAGATACAATAGAATCCGAAAGCAGAATCGAAAATATTCAGGAATTATTATCCGCGGTATATGAGTTTACTGAAAACACTCAGAAATATCTTCCGGAAGATTATTTAATGGAAGTAGGATTGAAAAGCGATATCGATAGCTGGAATCGAAGTGATTCCGTCAATTTAATGACTCTGCATAACACAAAAGGGCTTGAATTTAAAGTGGTTTTTATTGTAGGGCTCGGAGAAGGACTGCTGCCGCACTTTAGAAGCATTAAGGAAGGGAACGAGGAAGAAGAGCGGCGTCTTTTTTATGTGGGGATTACCAGAGCAAGGGAAAAATTGTTTTTATCTTATTTTTTGCAACACGGAGCCGGCTGGAAAAACGGAAGGCGCGTTCTACCCTCACCATTCATAAAAGAACTTCCTCCGGAAGCTATCGAGAAACCCATAAATTTGACAACTGGCATAAAAGAAAAGAAACGATATATTCTAAAAGATAAGAAAGATAACAGCAAATGGGTAGATCATCCCTTATTCGGCAGAGGAGAAGTGTTGGATACGATAGACGGAGATAAATTGTTAATATCATTTAACGGTATGACGAAAAAAATAAAGCGGAGGTTCTTCGATGAAAGAAGTTGATATAAAACATCTTTCCAAGTTGGCGAATATAGCATTGGACAGCGAAGAAGAAAAAAAACTTCAAGAAGACCTCGATAAAATCATAAAACACATTAGAAGGATACAGGAAGTGGAAGTGAAAACTGTGCCGAATACAAGTCATCTGAGTGTAGAAAAGCTTCCCTTTAGAGAGGACAAAAAAGAAGAACCTTTATCGGTAAAAGAAGTCTTATCGAACACACAAAATCTTAGCAAAAATCATTTTACAATAAACAGGATGATAAATGAAGACGATTCTTGAATATCAAGAAGAGTTTAAAAAACAGAGAATAACACCTCTTAATCTTCTCGAAGACTGTCTTAAGAATATAGATCCATCCTTAAACGCATATATAACAGTAACAGAAGATCTGGCAAAAAAAGGATTGGGAAAGAATACTAAAGGTAAATTAAAAGGAATCCCCATTGCTATTAAGGATAACATTAATATAAAAGGAATTCCTACAAGCTGCGCCTCGAATGTTCTGAAAGGGTTTATCCCTACTTTTTCCGCAACTGTAATCGAGCGAATCGAAAAAAACGGAGGAATTTTTATAGGTAAAACAAATCTCGATGAATTCGGGATGGGTTCATCCACAGAAAGATCATACTATGGACCGACTAAAAATCCTTTTGATCTGACAAAAGTTCCGGGCGGTTCGAGCGGTGGTTCTGCTGCCGCGGTGGCTTGTGGAAGTGCTATTATTTCACTTGGCTCCGATACGGGCGGTTCGGTACGCCAGCCCGCTTCTTACTGCGGACTGGTTGGTCTTAAACCGACATACGGAAGAGTTTCAAGATATGGTCTGGTCGCTTTCGGTTCTTCCCTGGACCAGATTGGAATTATAGGGAGGAATGCGGAAGATGTGGGGGTCCTGCTCGAAGTTATAGCCGGTTATGATCCGAAGGATTCGACTTCTTCAGAGAAGGAAATCGACGATTACAGCAATTTAAATACAATCCCAAAAGATATAAAAATCGGCATTCCGGAAGAATATTTTAAACAGATAGACCCGGAAGTTCACTCATCGGTTATAAAAATCAAAAAAACACTCGAAAAAGAAGGAATTTCATTCAAATCAGTTTCTCTTCCCACAACAAACTACATCATACCAACATACCAGGTTATCTCATACGCCGAAGCCTCTTCGAATCTCGCGAGATACGACGGAGTTAGATACGGTTTACGCAAAGAAGGAGAAGACTTTCACGACACGATAAGAAAAAGCAGAGACGAAGGTTTTCTTCCGGAAGTAAAAAGAAGAATACTCATCGGTTCGTTTGTTCTTTCCTCGGAAGCTATTGCAGAATACTATGAGAGAGCGGATCTCATAAGAAGATTAATTACCCAGGAATTCAATGAAGTTTGGGGGGAAGTAGATTGTCTTCTTACTCCGGCCACGCCCACACCCGCTTTTCCTATTGGAGAGCGAACCGATGATCCGATAAGAATGCATGTGCCCGATCGAATGACTGCCGGAGCCAATTTGGCGGGCCTTCCTGCGGTAGTAGCGCCGGCGGGAATGATAGGTAAGCTCCCCATAGGTTATCAGTTAATCGGAAAACCTTTTGACGAAAAAGGACTTCTTTCCATTGTTCGACTCGTAGAAAAAATCGCGCCGTTTAAGGGATTTTTAAAGAAAAACAAAAATGGCTGAATATAAGCCCACGATAGGCATAGAGGTTCACGCTCAGCTTAAAACCGATACAAAATTATTCTGCGGCTGTCCTGTTGTTTTCGGAGACGAAGCCAACTCTAACGTTTGTTCTATTTGCCTCGGTCTTCCGGGGGTTCTTCCTTCCCTGAACAAAAAGGCTGTAGAATTTGCCATCAAAGCCGGTCTTGCTTTGAATTGTGAGATTCATGAAAAATCGATTTTCGCGAGAAAAAATTACTTTTATCCCGATTTACCCAAAGGCTACCAGATTACTCAGTACAGATTTCCCATCGCGACGGGTGGAAAAATACTGGTCGAAGGCAAAGAAATAAGAATAAAAAGAGTACATCTCGAAGAAGAATCGGCTAAATCCATACATGAAGAAAATAGGTCTCTTATAGACTACAATAGATCGGGTATACCTTTAATAGAAATCGTAACGGAACCCGATATAAATTCACCGGATATGGCGGTAGCTTATCTTAAAATACTGCAGAAAATATTGCAATCTCAGAGCATTTCTGATGCTGTCATGGCAAGAGCCGAATTCAGGTGTGAGCCTAATATATCCGTTAGTAAAGAAGAAGGAAAACTCGGGACGAGAACCGAAGTAAAAAATCTTAATTCTTTTAAGGCGGTTAAAAAATCCCTTTCCTCTGAGGTTAAACGCCAGATAGAAATTTTGGAAAGCGGCGGAAGTATAACACAAGCTACAATACACTACTCTGAAGAAACAGGTAAAACATGGGAAGCCAGAACAAAAGAGGAATCTTCCGATTACAGATATTTCCCCGAACCGGATTTGCCTCCTCTCGTTGTCGATAATGAATGGATCGAAGAAATAAGAAATTCTATAGGGGAATTACCCGCGAAAAAGAAAGAAAAATACATTGAACTTGGACTAACCGCGGAAGACGCGAAAATCATCTCGAATTCCTCTAAAGCTTCTCTATTACTGGAAGAAACTTTAAAAATAATCGACAAACCAATAGAAGTTAGCAAATGGATACTCAGGGATTATAAAAACCTCGGGGAACCGGATATCTCCGCGGAGAATTTCGCGGAAATGATAAAAATGGTTGCTGATGGCGAAATTTCGAGAAACGCGGGAGCGGAAGTTTTAAAAGAAATGGTAGAATCGAAAAAAACGCCCGAACAAATTGTAAAAGAAAAGAATCTTATTCAAATATCGGACTCAACTACTTTAGAAAAAGTTTTACTGGAAGTTTTCGAAGAGTGTCCCGGCGAACTAAACAGACTAAAAGAGGGAGAGAAGAAATTAATAGGGTTTTTCGTAGGACAGGTAATGAAAAAAACCAAAGGTAAAGCTGATCCGAAAGAGGTTTCACGGTTAATATCCGAGTATGAAAAAAAATATTGAAATCAAGAAAGCGTCTGTTCACAACTTAAAAGGAATAGACGTTGAAATACCACGCGATAAGTTAGTCATTATAACAGGCATTTCCGGTTCCGGAAAATCTTCTCTTGCTTTCGATACCATATACGCTGAAGGGCAGAGGCGGTATGTCGAATCTCTTTCTGCTTACGCGAGACAGTTCCTGGGAGTGATGGATAAGCCAGAAGTTCAATCGATAACAAATTTATCTCCCACAATTTCAATAGAACAAAGAAAACTTTCTAAAAATCCCCGTTCCACCGTTGGTACGGTGACCGAAATATACGATTACCTTCGTGTTCTTTTCGCGAGAACCGGAACCGCTTACTGCTATAATTGCGGCAAAGAAATATCCTCTCAGACTGTGGATGAAATTGTGGCTCAGATTTTATCCTATCCTGAAGATTCAAGCCTTTACATACTTGCTCCTATTGCCAGAGGGAAAAAAGGCACATTTGCTGTTGAGCTAAAAAGAATCGAAGAAAAAGGATATGTTAGAGTGATAATAGATGGTGAAATTTTCGATATCGAGAATGTTCCTGGGCTCGATAAGAACAAACCGCATAATATCGAAATAGTTGTAGATAGAATAAAACCGAAAAAAGAAATAAGAAGCAGAATAGCAGACTCTGTTGAGACAGCTCTTTCCGAGACCGAAGGGATATTAATATTAAAAGATATGGATAAAGATTCGAGCAGGATATTTTCCACAAAATTTGCTTGCCCCGATTGCGGTATTAGTTATCCTGAAATATCTCCGAGGATGTTTTCTTTTAATTCTCCTTATGGAGCCTGCCCCAAATGTCAGGGTATAGGAACCGATATGGAAATAGACCCGGAAAATATAATTCATAACAAGTCACTATCCATTCTCGAGGGAGCCATAGCTCCCGTAGGAGAACCGAGAGGAAGACTCCTGCGCGAACTCGAATCTGTCGCGTCTAAATATAATCTGGATTTAAACACGCCCTGGAAAAAATTAGAGGAAAAAGATAAAAACAAAATACTATACGGGATACACGATTGGGAAGGAATAATTCCATATTTAAACAGGAGGCATCGTTATACCGAGTCCGACTGGATTCGAAATGAAATAGAAAAATATATGGTTGTAAGACCCTGCGGGGAATGTAGGGGAGCTCGTCTTCGAAAAGAAGCGCTATCCATAAAAATACAGAATAAAAACATACATGATATAGTAAAAATGAATATTACTCAAGCCAGACAATTCACTGAAAAAATAAAATTCAATGACGAAAGACAGAAAATCGCCTCTGAATTAATAAAGGAAATACTTCATCGTTTGCGGTTCTTAGAAGACGTAGGAGTTGAATATCTGACACTGGAAAGATCGACCAAAACTCTCGCAGGGGGAGAAGCTCAGAGGGTACATCTCGCCACTCAAATCGGGTCGGGTCTCGTGGGAATTATTTACATTCTGGACGAACCAACAATAGGATTGCACGAGAGAGATATACTGCGTTTAATTAAAACCTTAAAGTCTCTGCGTGATATCGGAAACACCGTAATTTTAGTAGAACACGATTTCAAAAGCATTTTATCCGCCGACTGGGTGATAGACCTGGGGCCGGGAGCCGGAACAAAAGGCGGAAAAGTCGTTTTCGAAGGTACCCCCGACGATTTAAAAAAGGACGGAAAAACCTTAACGGGTAAATACTTGTCCGGAAAAGAAAAAATTCCGATTCCCGAGAACAGAAATAAAACGGAAAAAGACAAAGTAATTAAGATTCTGGGAGCAAAAGGAAACAATCTTAAAAATATTAACATCGAAATACCTTTAAACTGTTTTGTTTGTGTAACCGGAGTATCGGGTTCCGGTAAAAGCACTTTACTCATAGATATTCTATTCAGATCTCTTGCCAGAACTTTTCACGGTTCGAGATACCTGCCCCTCGAGCACGAAAAAATCGAAGGGCTTGAAAACATCGATAAAGTTATAGATATAGACCAGAGTCCCATAGGAAGAACTCCTCGCTCGAATCCCGCGACCTATACAGGAGTTTTCGATCCCATAAGGGACTTTTTCGCGGAACTTCCCGCCTCACGTGTAAGAGGGTACGATAAAGGAAGATTCTCTTTTAATGTCGAGGGCGGAAGATGCGAGGAATGCAACGGTCAGGGACAGAAAAAAATAGAAATGCACTTTTTATCGGATGTTTACGTTACCTGTAAAGCCTGCAAAGGAAAAAGATTTAAAAAAGAAACTCTGGAAGTCGAGTATAAAGATAAAAACATCGCGGATGTTCTCGATTTAACAGTATCCGAAGCTCTTGATTTCTTTTCAGATATTCCGAAAGCAAAACAAAAACTGAAACTCCTTCAGGATGTGGGTCTCGGCTATATAAAACTCGGTCAGCCCGCAACAACTCTTTCGGGAGGAGAAGCTCAGAGAATAAAACTTGCAAAAGAACTATCAAAAGTCGCGACAGGCGATACACTTTATATTCTCGATGAACCCACAACCGGCTTACACGCCCATGATATTCGTCTGCTCTTAAAAATATTAAAACGTCTTGTCGATATGGGAAATACAGTTGTAGTTATAGAACATAACCTGGATGTTATAAAATGCGCGGACTGGATTATCGATCTTGGACCGGAAGGCGGAGAGGAAGGTGGAAAACTCATCGCGGAAGGGACTCCGGAGGAAGTCGCAAAAGCCAGGAACTCATATACCGGGAAATTTTTGAAAGAAGTTTTGCAAAAGAGAAGTTAGCAGCTAGAATCCCCTCACCTCCCCAAAAAACTAATTCTCACACAAAGCCACAAAGAACACAAAGAAAAAAACAATAATTAGCCACGGATTGACACAGTTAGACACGGGAAAAAATATATTTTTGTTTTATCACTTGAACCCTAGAACCCTTTCACCTAAACTTTAATTAACCACAGAGAACACAGCGATAAAAAAACTCACAGATCTATAAAATTTTTTTGCTTTGACTAAGATCTGATATCCGGTACCTAATTATAGGCACGGAGACACAGAGAACGCAGAGAAAAATTTAATTCTTTTTATTTTTTACGAAATCCTAAATCCCAAATCCTAATCCCCAAAAAACTATTTAACTATTTCCCAATTTGACCATTTAACTGATTCGAAGAATCTATGATAAGGACGCAGATTTAAAAGGATTTTTTTATTGTTTTTTTTAACTCAAAACTCGAAACTTTGACTTACACGAATTACACAAATAATTTTCATGTGTTTTTTAGAATTTTTTGTGCGGCGGCGTATGCCGATGAAAACGCGAATTGTAAATTATATCCGCCGCTTTCGCCGTCGACATCAAGTACTTCACCTATAAAATACAAACCTTTATGCAGTTTCGATTCCATACTCCGCGGTTCTATTTCTCTGCAGTCAACTCCGCCGGCCGTGACCATAGCTTCATCAAAATTGCCAGCGCTTTTTATACACATAGGAAATTCGCAAAGCAGAGTAACCAAATAAAGTAAATTTTTTTTATTTAATTGAGATAGTACAGTGCCGGTAGAAACTTCCGCCTCTGCCAGTACTGCGTCAGCGATTCTTTCGGGCAGAAAACGTTTGAGCAATGTTCTTATGCGGAGACTGCGTTCCTCGGAGCAAACATCTAAAAAATCCGCTTTAAATTTTTCTTTATTTTGTTCCTGCGTGAAATTAATTCGTAGTTGGTCGCCATCGCTTGCATAGCGCGATAAATGCAGGATTACGGGTCCGGAAAGACCTTTATGAGTCAAAAGCATATCTCCGCTCATAGTTACAGCGGGGGTTTTTTGCGGAATAAGTTTGACCTTGATATTTTTAAAAGAAATCCCCGCGCAATTGTAAAAAGGATACTTATCTATGACAAAAGAAGCTAAGGCCGGTCTGGGCGTAACTATATTATGGCCTAAAAGTCTGGCAAAATTATACCCATCTCCCGTAGAACCGGTAGCCGGATATGACCTGCCTCCGGTGGCTATCAGCAGATGGCGCGAAGTAAAATGACTTTTTTGGCTGAATACTTTATAGGCATCGTCTCTCGGGCGCTCAAGCTTAGAAACAAACACATTATACTTTACTTTAACACCCGCTAAGAGGCAGTTATTTACCATGCACTCACGAATCTCAGCCGCTTTTTTCGAACGGGGAAATATTTTTCCATTATCATCCGTGAAAAATGTTATACCCGTGGTCTGAAAAAACTCCAGCAGACGATTATTGTCAAAAGCATACAGAGAGTGCTTTACAAAGCGTTCTTTTTTAGGATAATGACAGAAAAAATCCTCTATCCTGCCTGCGTGTGTAAGGTTGCATTGTCCCTGTCCCGAGAGCAGTAATTTTTCCCCGGCAGTATCGTTTTTCTCAAGTAAAAGCACCTGGAGCCCGCCGCCAGCAAGCAACTGAGCCGCAAACAGACCGGCAGGCCCGGCTCCGATTATAATCGCGTCAAATGTTTTTCCCATTCATAATCTCCTATATCTTTATACAAATAGCCCAATCTCATGAAAATTCCAGTATCGCCACCCTTATATTTTACGATTTTTACACTTCAAGTCAATGTACCCTTTTATTGTACTCTTTAATAAAATATAACTACACTCAGAGTTTTTATTTTTGTTTTTCCTATTCAACCATTCAACTATTTGACCATTCAACTAATCCGAAGGATTATCCCCCCCCTTGAATATTCAGGCAAAAATGCGCATAATTGTATAAACGGAGCAAAAATTTGAAATGTCCGAATTGTAAAGAAACTGAATTAACTCCGGTGATGACTAAAAACGGAGTGGTAGTAAATTATTGTCCGCGATGCGAAGGTATCTGGCTGGATAGGGGGGAACTGTTTTATTTTACAAAAAATCCTAAATTCCTCCGCTGGAGAATTAGAGACGGATTAAAAAAATCCAGACTATCTAAAAAATTTAATCCCCATACTCAAACTCCTCTTAGTGAACTTCCTTTAAGAGGAGATGAGATGATAATTTATTACTGTCTTAAAACAGGCGGAGTTTGGATCGATAAAGAAGTACTCGAACAATTCTTACAAGAAAAGAATTTCTTTCTTAAAATAGAAATAGATAAAAATACTTTTCCGTCAGAGCTCAACAAAACTAAGGGCCCTCCATTACATTTACCTAATTTGGCTCTTACTTCCGGAGTAACCCTTTTACTTCTTTACGGTTTACTTTCTTTAATATTGATTACGCTTGTAAATATGGGTTATCTTCAACCTAATCTGGCTTTAATTATCGGAATCGGTTTCGCGTTTATACAATTTATATTTTCTCCATTTATAATGGATTTAACTTTAAGATTTTTGTATAAAATGAAATGGACTCCACTCGAAAAATTGCCCTCTCATCTGCAAACTTTCATAAAAGATCTTTCTCCTAAATGCAATATCAGGGTTCCCCGTTTTGGAATAATTTACGATGGTTCGCCGAACGCTTTTACTTACGGACACACTCCTAATAACGCGAGAATCGTAATAACCTCGGGACTTGTCGATTTGCTTGGAGAAAAGGAACTCGAAGCGGTGGTAGCACACGAGGTCGGGCATGTCGTCCACTGGGATATGCTTATCATGACTATCTGTTACGTTGTTCCTCTGGTTTTATACTATGTTTACCGTAGTTTAATTAGAATTAAATCAAGAGGAAAAGATAAAACTGTCCATATTCGATATTCAATCGCGATAGGTTCATACATTCTTTATTTGATTTCCGAATATATTGTTCTTGGATTTTCCCGTGTAAGGGAATTTTTTGCCGATAGATTCGCGGGGGAAAATTGTAATCCTAACAACCTGGCTTCCGCTCTTGTTAAAATCGGCTACGGTCTCGCGGGAAAAGGTAAGAAGAAGAAAGAAGATAGGAGACCTCAGTTAGAGGCGGTAAAAGCAATGGGAATATTCGACCCCACATCAGCGGTGTCTTTGGCAATTTCCTCTTACCATCCGGGGTATATGGGAGGAGACGTGGATAAACGTACCTTACAAAGAGTTATGAGATGGGACCTGTGGAGTCCATGGGCAAAGTATTATGAACTGCATTCTACTCATCCTTTAATTGCCAATAGATTGCTTGCTTTAAGCAAGCAATCTGAAACTAAAGGGAGAGTTCCTTATATACTTTTCAACGAAAAGCGTCCTGAAAGTTACTGGGATGATTTCTTTCTCGATTTCATAATTGTATTATTACCTATGATTGCTATTGCCCTAAGCGCCGTTCTCTTTTTTATAAAACAAGATTTTTTATACCTTGAATTAGGTGTTTTTTTATTGGGGGGGACTTATCTCCTGAGAACTTTTTTTTCTTATAACTTTTCTTTCTTCCCCGGGATGAAAATTTCTTCTCTTTTGAAGAAAGTTAAAGTTTCCGGAGTCCGTCCCGTCCCCTGCACTGTAAAAGGTAAAATTATAGGTAGAGGGGTGCCGGGGTTAATCTGGAGTGAAGATTTTGTTCTTCAGGACGATACGGGAATAATATTCCTCGATTATCGTCAACCTCTGGGCATCTGGAATTTCTTGTTCGGATTGTTAAGAGCTAAACAATATCAGGGCGAAGAGGTTAAAATTACAGGCTGGTATCGTCGTTCGCCGACTCCTTATATAGAGATAAAAAACATGGAAACATCGACGGGTGAAAGCAATTGTCATGTCTTTCACGTAAAAATCGCTTTTGGAATATTACTAACATTTCTCGGCATAGCACTTCTTATTTTACGTTAATAAAACCAAAAAGGAGGTTTTATGAAAAAGTTAGTTTCTTTATCATTGTTTGTTCTTCCTGTTTTATTATCTGCTCTTATAATAGATCACAACTGTGTTCATATAAATCAAATTCCGGCATCCGCAATACTTGCGGCGAAGGATTCTCTTCATATCGGTTACGGGCATACTTCTCATGGATGGCAAGTAACATACGGTATGGATGGACTTGTTGAGTTTGCGAACAACGGCGGAAAGGGGCTTTCTTTACTGGAAGATATCTTTGCTTTTAACAATGGAGGTACGGGAGGAGCTCTCGATTTCGAGGATGGAACCGGCTATGATGAAGGATGGCTCGACCATGACTGCGGTTATTATCCCAACTGGGTTGAAAAAACCATAGAGTACCTGGACGACCCCTCTCATTCGGATGTTAATGTTATAATGTGGTCGTGGTGCGGTCAGGTGAGCGGAAAGTTTTGTGGCGGGGTTCTATGGGACCAGTATCTCGGACCGATGACACAGTTCGAGATAGATTACCCCCATGTAACTTTCATATATATGACAGGACATGTCGATATACATCAAGACTCATGCAACAAAGCGGCGAATGATTCGATCAGGTCATATTGTCAGAATAATGACAAATGGCTTTTTGATTTTGCCGATTTCGACAGACACGATCCGGAAGGTACTTATTATGAATTTGTACATGATAATTGTAATTATTTTTCTTCTGTTGAAGATTCTGCAACTCCTTTAGGTAACTGGGCTCTTGAATGGCAGAGTACACACACAGAAGGTGTCGACTGGTATTCTACGCCGGGTTCTCATACCTACTCTTTAAATGAAAACCAGAAGGGATACGCCGCCTGGTGGATGTGGGCAAGTCTTGCCGGATGGGGCGGTCCTACAGGAATCGATGAAAATCCGGATTCAGATAATGATTTAAAACTATCGGTTGTTAATGATATAAATATTATATCCGATAATATGATTGAACTTTCCCTTTATATTCCCGGAGATGGGTTAACATCTATCGACGCCTATAATGCTACCGGCGCAAAAATTTCTTCTATTTTTAAAGGGTATCTTTCTAAAGGTTTACATAGTTGTGAGTGGAATAGAAATGGTAAATCAGGAATTATTATTATAAGGTTAAAACACAATTCGGGAACAAGTTCAGTCAAACTGAGCTGTATTTAGGAGAGAAAAAACTATACCGCTCCTTTTATTTTAGCAAGAATTATTGCGAAAATAACTGAAATAAGTATAAATCCCAAACCTATATAGGTCGTCCAGATTGGATAACCTCCGTACCCATTTTTTATCAGCTTTACAAACTGGAAAACCAGGGAGGTTCCAAGAAAGGCAGGTGTAAGAAATTTTATAAATATATCCCACCATATACCTATCTTCATTTCCGAGACCTGATTAATATAATTTCTTGCTTTTTTTGCTCCAAGTACGTAGCCTATAACTATGCATTCAAGAAAACCAACCACAGTAATCCCGTAATTGGTAATGAAATGGTCTGCTATGTCAATCCAATAAAGTCCTGCCCTGGTAGTAAAAGGCAACCCCACCAGAAAACCAAATACACAAACAATAGGTAAAACGTATTTTTTCTTTACTCCCCATTTATCTACAATACTTTCTACCACAGGTTCGGTCATAGAAAAAGCCGAGTCGATACCAAGAGTAAGAAGAAGCAGGAAGAAAAGTGCCGCAAAAAAACGAGCCGCGACAGGGAGTAAACTGATCGCCATGGGGTAAGTGACAAAGGCGAGTCCGATCCCGGAAGTTGTAACGTCCTTAACCGAAACACCAAGCGTCTGTGCCAGGTATCCAAGTGTGGAAAAAACGGCAAACCCTGCAATAAAAGAAGTCAAGCAGTTGGCAATACTTGTCAGGAAAGCATTTACGGTAATATCCGATTTCTCATGCAAATAACTCGCGTAAACAATCAGGGTTCCCATTGCAAGAGATAGCGTAAAAAATATCTGTCCGTACGCTGCAAGCCATACCTCTGGTTTTAGCAAAGCCGAGAAGTCGGGAGTCAAATAAAATTTAATACCCTCCATCGCTCCGGGAAGAGTAAGTCCCCTTATGACCATAATGATAATTATAAGCCAGGGGATTATAACGGTGAAATAGACTATTTTTCCGAGTGTTTCCACTCCCTTAAAAAGACTTAAATAAATTAATAACCATACAACTGCCAACCCACCTACTATAGGAAGTCTGATGCCGCCAAAGGTCGAAGGGGATTCTGACAGCCGCAGTATATCGTTGTTAAAAAAGGAACTGACGGATTCGGCTGTATTACCCCAACCCAGACTAAAAGAGTGAAAAAGATAATTCACACTCCATCCCATAATAGTAGCATAATATGTTGACAAAATAAATATAAGTAATATGGCAAACCAACCTGCCCATTCGGCCTTATGCCATATCTTTTTAAAAGCAATCGGCGGGGCGCTCTGTGTAAAATGCCCGACATAATATTCTAAAATCATAAGGGGAATACCAGCAGTTATTAGAGCTACAATATAAGGTATTAAAAAAGCTCCCCCGCCATTTTCATAAGTTATATACGGAAATCTCCATACATTACCGAGACCTATCGCAGAGCCAATAACGGCAAAAAGAAAAGAAGATCTCGAGCTCCACCTTTCTCTTGTTTTTTTCATTATTATTTCCTCGATTCGTGTATATGAAGCAGGTCAGAGAGAAGCGCGTATCCGGTTTCTTTCTTACCGGCGCCCGGACCCGAAATCATTATATTTCCCAAAACATCCGTGGTGAAATTTATCGCGTTTATTGAGCTCGTAATCTTGGAAAGAGGGTCCTGGTCGCTTAAAATTTCCGGAGCAACGGAAGCGACTATTCCCTTTTCGGTCTTTTTTGCCGTAGCTATAAGTTTCCAGTGTTTACGATTCTTTAGTGCTTTTATTATATCCGTTTCCGATACAGTTTCTATACCTTTTATAGACACTTCTTCAAATTTAAGATTGCCGCCCATTAGAACGTTAGCGGCTATAACTATTTTCGCGGCAGTATCCCAACCTTTTGTATCGGCATCGGACTGTTCTTCGGCAATACCTTTCTTTTTTGCTCTATCCAGAGCCTCCTGGTAGGAAAGTCCTATTTCCATTTTGGTTAGAATATAATTTGCCGTCCCGTTCATTATTCCTCTGATTTCTTTTATCTCAATACCTTTAAAATTAGATTCAACAAAACTCAATACGGGAGTGCCGGAAAGAATAGTCCCTTCAAAACGCAGAAGAACGCCATTCTGCGCGGCAAGTTCTTTTAATTCCCTGTAAGCAAGAACCAGGGGCCCTTTATTTGTTGTAACTACATTTTTTTTACACTTTAGCGCGGTTCTAATTAAAGATAAACCGGGTTCTCCTGTTTTTATATCGGTTGGAGTTGCTTCTACGATCGTATCCGCATCCCCATCTTTTATCGTTTTTTCTGAATCCCAGCCTTTCATTCCTACGGGATAATTTTTGATATTGTTTTCTTTCCCCAGAAAAGATAATATCTCTTTTATATTAATTCCTTTTTCGGAAAAAACCGAACCAACAACAGGGTCGGAAATAGCTGTAACTAAAGGCGCAAAGCCGTACGCTTTTGAAAGAAAATCTTGTTTTTCAATAAGTAATTCTAATAAACCTCTATTTACAGTACCCAACCCGATAAGAGCCAATTTCATTTGTATCTCCTTTTATTTCTTATTTCCGAATAAATATAGAGAAACTTTTATTGTTGTCAAGGGAAAACACCACTCCCCTTATTCAACCACGAAACACACTAAAGACACGAAATATTTATTATGTATTTTAATACACACCTCGCCCCACCATAGAGGAACAACGAATTACACAAATAGCACGAATATAAAAAAAACAGAATTAATTTATTTGTGTTATTTGTTGTTAAAAGATGGGTGGTGTGGGTTTTTGTTTTGACTCGAAATACGGAACTCAAAACGTGAGACTTTTATTAATCACGAAGAACGTAGAGAAAAATATATATTGTTTAAAATCTAACTCCCAATCAAATAATTGGATGCAGATGAATGCAGATTTTTAGGAATTTTTTTAAGCCCAGCCCACAACCAAACTTTTCTCACACAAAGACACAGAGATCACAAAGAAAAAAAATATTGTTGTTATTATTTTAGTTGGTTCGTTGGATTGTGGGATCGTTGGCTCGGACTCTTTTTAAACCACCTAACATCCTAACCATCCAATTACCTAACTCTTAAGTTTTCTGTGTGCTTTGTGGTGAAATTAGCTAAAGAACTGGTCTACTTTTTCTATCGCTTCTTCCGGGGAATCGGCTTCTTCAAAAGGAAGGGGTATTTTGCATTTTATTCCTATTATTTTCTTTCTGTATATATTGCCAAAAGCGATTTCACTTTGTGTGCCCACAGAACCGTCGATTGCTATCAATATATCCGCGCTCCCGGCTATGATTACGTTTCGAGCGTGGCTCATTCCTGTTACTATCGGAACGTCTACCCATTTATTAGCAGAGGCTCCGGAATTGCCGGGTAGTATTCCAATAACCAATCCTCCTTTTTCCTTTGCTCCTCTTGAAACTGCTTCCATCACTCCTCCCAATCCACCTGTTATAAGAACGTACTTTCTTTCTCCGATTAAGTTTCCCATTCTGCGGCTAAGATCGTAAATATCTTTTGAGATTTTAGCTCCGCCGATAACTCCGACTACTTTCATCTTATCACAGCTATTTTTCCATAATACGGTTTGGCGTCACCCGCTTTTATAGAGTAGTAATAAATTCCGTTAGAAACTTTTCTCCCTTTTCTGTCTCTTCCGTCCCATTCCACATAATTTGCCCCATATCTGGCAACGCCCGGTTGAAGTTCTTTCACTAATCTCCCTGCTATCGTAAATATTTTGATCGTAACGGATACTTCTTCTGAAAGATGATATACTATCACGGTTTTGTCCTTCATTGGGTTCGGATAATTGTGAACATTCCAGAGTAATTCTTCTCCTCCTATCCTGAAGGATGTCTCGGAAATAGCTATATTTCCGGCGTTATCTCTCGCTAACACTTTAAAATTTACGGAATCGTTTAAAGCCGGAACAGCATAAGAAAAAGTAACTTCTCCAGTAGTTGAACTGCCTGTTATATATGAAAATTTATCGGCCAAAAAATATTTATCTATATCATTGACGATGATCTGAATATTTGTCTTTTTTCTTAAATCAATTCCGCTGCTGTCCCTAACAACGAGAATGATTTCTCCCTTAGGAGGTATTAAATCTCCTTTTTCTATAACTCTGTTTTCTATTCTGAATTCTACAGAAGGCGGAATCGAATCTTCGGGAAGTGAACCTTCGGTAAAATATATAAGGGAAGAATTATACGATTCTTTTTCTCCTTTGGAATAGATGCGGATCTTACCCGAATCAGACTCTATATCGTAAGGGATGTTTATTTCTACCGTAAATGAATCACTTACTACAGGAGCGCTTCCTCTGAATAAAGTTTTTCCTTCTTTTGTTATTGGTACTGCAATAAAATCATCGGTCCCTTCTGTTGCGTCCAAAATGGTATCATAGCTTGCCTCTGTTATAACACAGAAAATTTTATCGGCTGAATTACGAACATCTCCTTTTATTTCCAAACGGGTTCCGCCTAAAGCGGTATCGGGTAACGTAATATTAAGGGGGACAGAATCAATAAGTATAGAAGTAGCGGGATCTCCGAAAAATGTATAGGTCTTTTCCCCTCCGGCTTCTTTTGCGAGAAGAAAAACGTCACCTCCGGTCTTTACCGAATCGTTAAAAAGATTTTGTATCAACCTGCGTCCCAAATCTCTATTAGTAAGATAATCGCTTGCTCTACCCGCGGCGATTGAAACGATGGTCCCTCCGTCTTTATAAAGATTCAAAGAACTGCCAATACAATCTTCATCCGGTCTTTCGAAATAGCCGACGTCACAGGAGCCAAAATAGTAAAAGGGGGTTTTTCTCCAATTAGATAAAGCATTGACGTTTTCACTCTGAAAAACGGATTCATGCGCGAGTTGGTGAAGGTTACCATGTCCGAGATACAATCCAATAAGAGCTCCATCGTTCATTGATTCAAGATGAGCTTGCCTGGCGCCGGGTTTTGTGCCGGATGTATTGTTCGGAGGATCCCACGGATATTCCATTAGATAAATTTTGTCTCTGTATAGCCAATCTGGTACAAAAGTAGAAATTTCTTCCATATACTCGGTATGAGCTTTTTCAGTGTTGCATGTAGTGGAAGGGGCGAAGGCGTCATCAACCATAAGTATTGCTTTAGCCCGCCAATTGCCTGTACTCTTTTCGTAATCTATCAATTTATTTACCCATTCAATTCCTTCCGATATATTGGAAACGGTTACTCTTCCGATTGGTATATCCGGAGCCGCATTCCCGTCTTCGTTGAAATCCACATACCAGCTATCCAAAGACGGATTCGATGTAAGGTAACCACTGGTCGCATAAATGGTTATACCTTTAGTATGAACTGGAATAAATGAAGTTTTTCCAATTCCGGTTAAATTTTTATCGTCATAACTGCCGTCTCCGAATAATAGTACATAACTAACAGGCGGATTCCAGTTTTCTTGTGTCCAGTACAAAAATCTCTTTATGGCGGAAGGATCTTTTACACCATAAGAAAAATTATTATAGATATCATCTATTTTGATAACTCGAGTTTTAGGCGAAGAGATACCTCTAAGATGATTTTCTCTCCAGTTTTTTAATACCGTAGCCGGAGACACAAACTGATTGTCGGTTATCAAAACCCAATCGGCTCCGCCCTGAAGTAAATTTGTAGGATCTGCTAAAGAGATGTTTTCGATAGTATATGGGAGAGACTGTAATAAGATTTTTCTTGAATCGGTTGAAAAATCAGCGTTATCATTACTGAAAGAATGAGAGATTAAAGAAGGATTTTTAGAGTTACTTATGTTTATAATATAAGGATTGCTTGAAAATCCTTCTGCTGTATAATTTCTTACTGAAGATTGATTCTGCGTTATTCTCAATTTGTTATCATATGCTGTTAATCTTCTTTCATATATTATCTCTACATAATCCATAATTATAGATTCATCAGGAGTTTCCAGTGTAACAACTAAATCATTTGAACCTGAATTAAGAGTATTGATTGTATCGGCGAAGACCGTTCTGTTAGTTGCGGGGTTTCCCTGGGAAGGAATTGTTTTTGAACTATTTTGTCCATTCAAGGAAATCTCTATCTCATAATTTCCGTTGGTTTTAGGATAAAAAGCCACCTTAATAATTGCCTGGTTATTATAATTGCTTAAAACATTAAAAGTTGTTTGTAAATTATCGGAACTCCCCTCTGAAGAACCTCCTGTCGTATTCAGTTCTTCCCATCCCCATGCAAGTCCGCTTTTTAAAGGATTGTTTAACTCTTCTTCAAGATGTATTGTATCGGTGAAATGATTAATCTGCTCCCCTCCGGACTGTGAGATTTGTTGCATCTCCAGCGGGCTTTCACCGCTAAAACGCAGCCAGTAAACATTTGTATCCGTGTAAGGATGAAAATAAAAGAATTTGCTATCAGTAAATTCGTTTCTTCCCCAACCGGAAAGGGAATGAGAATAAAAAATAATTCTTTCCCCTTCTTCGAAAACGCCATTGCCGTTGCTTTCATATATTGCGGGTAATACACCCGGAAGAGTATCCATAATTTCCATGCTGTCCAAACTCCATTTCATTATTTTATTATACCCGCCAAGAACTTCTATTTCTTCAGGATCAATCGATAAAGGATCTATTCCCGTACCGTTTAAATCTCTAGGAATAATTTCATACAACCCTTCCCTTGTGGTTTTTATTTTAGCGTATAAAAATGATTCCTGACGAAGACTGCGAACAGCGGAAGTTCTTATTTTTTCGCCTCTAATGCTATTTAAGAAAATTTGGGAAATTCTTCTCTGGTTCCCTTTGGGTCGTATCCATTTGCCGCCTCTAAAATATATTTTAATCAAAATTGAATTTCTAACCTTTACGGTTTTTCCATCGAAAGAAAATGGGTTTATCGTTATTGTGGCATTACCGTGGGGGAAAGGATTGTTTTTTCTTATCGTTACAGGAAGAGGAGTATAACTTGAAGGATTTTGTCCTGTCTGTTTTTCTC
>Ga0315537_1000740_pt1 | contig 26119 bp, 22 predicted proteins | sample SalMarSW160270MG_FD_203091 | JGI IMG/M metagenome (GOLD analysis project Ga0315537, IMG submission 203091) | Salt marsh sediment microbial communities from the Plum Island Ecosystem LTER, Massachusetts, United States - Salt Marsh Sediment SW1602-70 ...
TAACTACCATCACCAAATCGAGAATGCAAGTAAATTATGCACTACCTGAAAAATCTTCGTTTTATTTTTATGCCATAAATTTAATCTATATCAGTATCTTAGGGATTATCGTTCAAACACTAATTAACAAATCCCGAGCCATTTTTTTTGCATACCTCGACCATTTCAACAAACAACCGCTTTCCATTGGGGTCCTGATTTTGTGTCAAATCCTTTCCATCCAATGCCGGTTTCATTGGATGCATAATCATTTTTGGCGTCATATCGTTGATCCAGAAATATTCTTTTTGAGCATAACGCATATTTTTTATGACTTCTATGGCGTTGGCCTGCGCTTGGTCCAGAGACATCCTATTGGACTTGGCCTGCTTGGCATAATAGTCTAGAACACCATATGCAGACTCCACCAAATGTTGTGTTTTTAAATACTTGGCTTCATACATCTTTTCCTTTAATTTTGGATAGATCCACGCAAAAACCAATGAAAAACATACGATAATGACAATGCCCAGTGAGAGTATCCTGGTTGAGAGTTTAAATTTGTGTAACATTGTATTCTCCATTTAAAGCGTCTTGTTTTTAACTTTATTTCTCAATTTATGCGGCTTTTTCAAGCAGTTGTACTTCCTCTGCCTTTAAGACCCGATCGATATCGAGTAAAATCTTAACACACCCTTTCATTTTAGCCATGCCGAGGATGTAATCAGTATTCAGTCTTGCGCCGAATATGGGTGTGTCCTCGATATCCTTGCCGTTTATATTTAATACCTCTGATACCGCATCAACCACGATGCCGATTTGAACCGTTCCGGCAGTCCCTTGGATTTCAACAACGATGATACATGTCCGTTCGGTGTAATCGATAGGCTCCATCCCAAAGCTGAGCCTTAAATCGATTACCGGTATCACCTTTCCCCGCAGGTTAATGACCCCTTTTACAAATTCCGGTGTTTGCGGAACCGTTGTGATCGACATCATCCCGATGATTTCCTTGATCTTCAAAATACCGATGCCATATTCTTCATCAGCTAACGTGAAGGTCAGATATTTTCCTTCCCTATCTGCCATTACCTTTACGGCCGGATCCATTTTTTCAGCAAGTTCTGCCATTTCTTTTTGCCTCCTTTATGCATCAAGATCTCAGTACATCTCTTCCCAAAAAATCGCTCAACTTAGTTATTTTTTTGAAAGCTTAAGATCTATTCAGCTTTCTACATCTTTAGTGTATTCTGCATATTTTGTGCCAAAAAGCTTAGAAGCAACAAACTGTCAATAGGCACAGAGAGTTATGCTTATTCTCCGCCTTTTTTTAAAAAATGCTTTGACAAAATTACGTTTAAGGAACTTAAGAATGTGTCAAAAATATGACGGGATATTATTACGCCGGGAGGAGTCGTAAAAATATGTCACTCCTGTTCTCAGACCCATATCTTTGAGGGATTCAACAATATGAACGGCTTAATGAAAGGTGATTGAGATGAATTTATGTCTGTAGGTATGCCATTGATTATGGTTATTGTAAAAGGTTCCGAACTGCATTTAAAAGCTGTTTCCGTTCAACAGGTTTGGTAAATGTTCGCTGTGCCCCTAATTTTTCGGCCATATCTAAATACTCCTCAGGGTCGATTCGTCCGCCACCGGAAATGGCAATGATTTTCACATCAGGATAATCTCGTTTAAGTTCAAGGATGGTTTCAATACCTTCTTTTTCGGGCATGATTATATCTGTTATAATCAGATCGACAGGCTCTTCCCGATAGAGTCTTATCCCCTGCTTACCGTTAGAAGCCTTCAGCACGTCGTACCCTTCACGTTCTAACGTTTGGCGGAGCATGTTCAATATTTGGACATCATCGTCTATAATAAGAATGCGTGCCAATAGTTATTTTTCCTTTCCTTCATCAAGCACTTTCCGGATGGTCCTGGCCAGCTCATTTATAGTTGCCGGCTTAATGATAAATCCACTAATACCCACGGCCTTTGCATTATCCTCAGAAATTTTTTGGTTTAAACCGGTACAAATTATGATTGGAATATCATGTTTTATCTCCAGGAGTTTTTGTGATAGCTGAACACCGGTTATGTTCGGCATGGTCATGTCGGCAATAACAAGATTGAACTTATCAGGATCTGCTCGAAACGCTTCCAAAGCTTCAATGCTGCTGGTTCGTGCCGTAACTTGATAACCTAATCGTTCCAGCATCTGCTGTTCCATTCGAACAATCTGATCTTCATCATCGACAATAAGTATTCTGACCATGGCCTTTTTTCTTTGAATTTTTTTTAGATTTCATCATCTTATTTCGGAAATGGTTGTTTAAGTCTTGTTTCACATCATTTTGAATATTATGCAGAAATGGATAATATGAATGAGATCAATGTTTCCCTGTCCGCCTTGCCTAATATCCTTCCTTGTTTCGCCCCCTTATAATAACCGATAAAAGTAGGGTCCCCTTCAATTTTAAGATTTTTGTATTTTCTGGCAAAATTTTCATCCAACAGGCATATTTTTATCGCATCACCATACTCTTTGGATACACTTTCGAGGATTTCAATCTGGTTTTTATATTCATAGTCCCGGCGAATATATGCCAGTAGCACAGGTCTTTTTTCCGATAAAATTTCGGAGTCAAAAGTATCCGAACCAATTGATGTGAACATCTCTATAATCCCCTTGTGCTTGTTTCCGAATCGAATCCTTCCGCAATAGTGTGAACGGTTCGGATTTGTGAGGTGAAACGACAACCCCTGAACGGTTACTTATCAAAATCCGTGCCAGAAAGGGGGGAGATGGAAAAAAAACTACTTTCGGTAGCCTTATCAAGTAGATATAAAAAATTGTGAGGAAGGCGACTTATCCCAAAAGGATTGAAAAAGTGTGCCAGCTACAAAAGTGTGACACGACAAATCTGTGACATGGCACATTTATTCGGTGGGTTTGGTGAATTTGTATTCGGCGATTTTTCGATAGATGGTTCGTCGGCTTATGCCAAGCAGGCGGGCGGCTTTGGCCTTGTTCCAGTCGGTTTTGTTTAAAGCCCGGAGAATTTCCTGTGGCTCGTTGGCAGCATTTTTTTTAGAAACAGGACGTTGGGTCTTAAAAAACTCTTTAATTTCGGATGGCAGGTGATCTACGGTTATGGTTCGGTCCCGGCAAAGGACAAACGCATGTTCAATGGCATGCTTTAACTCCCTTACATTTCCCGGCCATGAGTAACCCATGAATGTCGCCAGCACCTCTTCGGATATGCCATCAATGTCTTTTGGGAACTTTTTGCAAAACAGACTATAAAAGTGGTCAACTAAAATCGGGATGTCTTCACGCCTTCCCCTGAGGGACGGCAGGGCGATTTCAACAACATTGAGCCGGTAATAAAGATCTTCCCGAAACTCTCCCAGACTTACCTTCTTTTTCAAGTCGCGGTTTGTAGCGGCAATTACCCGAACATCCACTTTGACGGGGATAGAATCTCCCACTTTCTCAAATTCTCTTTCTTGCAGGAATCTCAAAAGTTTCAGCTGTATCCTTGGAGTAATGTCACCTATTTCATCTAAAAAGATGGTGCCTCCATGGGCCAATTGAAAACGGCCTGCCTTATCTTTCACAGCCCCTGTAAAAGCTCCCCTGACATGCCCGAAAAGCTCGCTTTCAAGCAGGTTTTCGGAAAGAGCTGAACAATTAACCGTTATCAGCGGATTACCAACACGGGCGCCTTCATAATGTAGCGCTTTTGCAACCAATTCTTTGCCTGTACCGCTTTCGCCCGTGATCAATACCGTTGTTTCCGTGTCAGCCAGATTTTCCAGAAGTCTGTAAATTTCCTGCATCTTTCGGCTGTTACCAATGATATTGTGAAATTGATGCCGCTCTCTCAATTCCCGCTCCAGACTGGTCAGTCTGGTTACATCTCTGACCACAAGGACTGCTCCCACATACCTGTTATCTCGGTCCATAAGGGGTGAACTTGAAAGCAGCACCACCTGGCCCGGCCGATCTTGATGTTTGCATTCAACACGGTATTCCTTAATGGCATTTTTCGTTTTCAAAGTCTCTTTTAAAACATTGAGACATAGTTTTTGGCACCGGGTTTGAACGTCACTAAAATTTTTTCCGATAATCTTCCGGGGAGTAATACCACAAATGCTTTTTGCAGCCGGGTTGGACTCTATTACATGCAAATCATCATTCACCGTAATAATAGCATCATTCACGCTCTTGAATATGGACTCCAGGTTGCTGCGATATCTCTCTTTTTCCGATTCTATTCGGTCTTTTTCGTCCATAAGGACTTTTTTGTGAAGCGCATGACCGGTTACTCGCAATAGCATCTCTTTGGTGACAGGTTTGGACAAGTAATCAAAGGCGCCCAGTCGAACCGCATCCGTTGCAGTTTCTAAATTTGGTTCACCGGTTATTATGATCACCTGCACATGGGAAGATAACTTGCGTATGGCTTTAAGAAGGTCTACCCCCGTCACCCGGGGGAGAATGATGTCTGCGACCACCACATCTACTTCCTCTTTCTCCAGAAGTTCCATGGCCAGGTCGGCATCTTCGGCCACATGAACGTTGTGCCCATCCTCTAAGAGAAACTCCTTTAGGGTAACTCGCAAGCTTTTTTCGTCATCAACAACCAGTATATTTCCCATCATTCCAACTCCCATCCATTGTCCACCGGCAGATCAAGGTGAAAGCGTGTATATTGACCGGGTTCGCTTTCCACATGCAATTTGCCGTGATGGTCTTGAACGATCCCATAGCTTATGGAAAGCCCGAGTCCGGTCCCAATGCCCTTGGGTTTGGTTGTGAAAAATGGGTCGAACATTCTTTCTATAATATCAGGGTCAATTCCTGAACCATGATCTTCCACGGTGGTGCGAATCCATTCTTGCTCTTTTTTTTCAAACATATGTGAAATGATTAATACTTTTTGTGAAGTGATTGACACCTTTTTATCCGGGTCGTATTCCGGATACCGTTCATTGAGCGCATCCCTGGCATTGGTTATCAGGTTCATCAGCACTTGCTGAATCTGCTGGCTCTGGCATTTGATTTTCGGGAGGTCATCGGGAACATTAATTTCAAGGGTGATCTGGTCATGGCGAAATACCGTTCGAATCAGTGATAGTGTTTGCTCTATGATATCGCCTATTCTCGCCGGACTGTGGGACTGATTTTCCTGTCTTGCAAAGGTCAGAAGGTTCCGAACGATGGTGGCCACACGCTCGGCTTCATGGATGATTTCACCGGCAAACTCTTCCAGCGGGCTTTCTTTATCCAGTCGGTCTGAGATCAACTGAGCGTAATTCATGATGCCGTTGATGGGGTTATTGATTTCGTGGGCCACACCGCCTGCCAGTTTGCCTAATGAGGCAAGGTGACTAGACCGTATGGCTTCGGCCTCTAACATCTTTTTCTCAGTAATGTCGATTGATACGCCCAAGGTGGCCGTCATATTGCCTTCGGCATCGCAGAAAGGATAGGTGGTGAAAATGGCTGGGAATATTTCTCCTGACTTTCTAACCATGGTCGATTCTCCGGTGAACCCTTGTTTTTGTTGCTTCATGGCTTCAATGACATCAGGAAATCTGGCTGCGTCTTCCGAAAGAAGGAGCATAGCGACAGGCTTGCCGATTGCCTCCTCACGGCTATACCCAAAAATCCTTTCCGCACCCGGACTGAACTCCAGTATATGTGCCTCTGTTCCCGCCAGATCCGTCATTATGAAGGAGATATTTTCGGCCGCCTCTAAAATGCCCTTGAAACGTGCTTCGCTTTCCATCAAGGCATCCCTGGCCTGGCCGAGCCGGATCAAAGTGAAAACCAGGCCGAAAATAATGATGCCCAGGAGTAAAACTATCCCGCTGAGGGTATAGATAAAGTTTAGGGTCTTTCGAGCCAACTTCGATGTGGTGGTCGAAATGCCTACGATCCAGCTCTGATTCGGAAGGTATATTTCAGAAGTAAGCATCATTTGTTGCCCAATAACGCGATGCGTAAAACCCTTTTCCTCTATTTTTTTCAGCAAATCCTTGGCCCGGGCCATATCGGAAGAATCAGGCAGGTCAGACAGAAACTTACCTCGAAGTTCGACATTACGGTGAAAAAGAATGCGGCCGTCTTTCTGTAATATGAATCCATAGCCTGATGCAAGTTTGCTTAACGCCATAGAATATTGATTGAAGAACGGTTCACTCCTTAGGACGAACAAAACAGCTCCTTTAAATACGCCTTTTGAATAGACTCCGGAATAAAGAACCCACCCCAGATCCAGGGGATCGTGAAAAATTTTAGGGGAAACTTCAGGTCGTCTATTTAAATCTGATACAATAATCGCCTCTGACAGGCAGATTTTGTTAAACGTGTGTTGGGAGTTCTTAAAATATTCGGATTCCCGAAAACTTGATTGCAGTGAAGATGGATTTGTGCCGGCAACGACATTCCCATTAGAATCCAGGATCAAAATTTCCGAAATTGCATCCCGATGATGGCTTCTTGCAAAATTCAGGTAACCATAGAGTTCTTTATCCACCTTCATGTTATTGTTGGCCAGATACTTTTCAATTCTGATGAGATGAGAACTCATACCTTTAAAGTAAAATTGCAGTTGTTTCGACCCGGTATTGACCTGCTCTTCGAGTTCACGCAACGCCCATTTCCGGCTTGATTTCATATAATTGAAAGTAATATTCAAAACACCTGCAATAAAACAGGTGAAAACGAGTACCCCCCCGAGAATCAGCATGTATTTTCTTTTAAGCATAAGGATACGCTCCACAGCATTGAGGATTGCCGGCTCCATAGGTCCCCGTGGAAAAACCGGGGCAGGCCAGCAGATCGTACCGGGGTGAAATGTTTACCCCGTTGAATGCGTGGCATATTTACTGGGGTGTAGCCTATTCTTCCGGGGCAAATTGAAAATTTTGGATTTGTAAAAACGGTTACAAAAATGTTAATTTTGAAGAATGGAATAAAAGTCACCGGTTGATATATTCTTGCGGGTGATTACCCACGGTTTCACCAAGTGCTCTCTCCATTCCGGCAGTTTGCCGGTTTTCAGGTAATTCACAAGCTTTTCCAAAGCGATTTCTACCTGATATATCGGATACTGAATTGTAGCATCCAACCGGCCTTCACGTATGGCTATCAGTGCGTTGGGAATTGCGTCGGTTCCAATGGTTAAGACTTTTTCCGGCGTTATACCTGCGTTTTCCAACACCTCTATTGCCCCTAAAATCATATCGTCATTATGAGAATATATTGCATCGAAGCGGGTTACCTTGGCCAGGGCCTCCTCCATAACGCGATAACCCTCATCGCGTAAAAATCCACCGCTTTTTTTGAACACAACTTTCATAGCAGGGTATTTTTCGATTTCTTCATAAAAACCCTTTGAGCGGTTAATTGCAGGTGAAGATCCAATGGCGCCTTCTAAAACTATGATTTTTCCCGAACCACTCAACCTATTAGCAAGAAACCGGCATGCAAGGCGGCCGGCCTCTATATCATCTGAACCCACAAAGAAAAGATACGGCGCCCCGAACGCAGACCGGTCAAAGGCAACCACGGGGATCCCATTTCGGGAGGCTGACTCAAGCGCCGGGATCAGCCCGCTTACATCCACAGGATCAGTTATAATAGCATCCACGCCCCGTTTGATTAAATCCTCGATATTGGTTGCTTGTTTGGTTACATTATTATTTGCATCATAAGTGATCAACACAACACCCAACTCGGCAGCCTTTTTGTGCATGGCATGATATGCAAACTTCATCCATGTCATCTCCACGTTCATTGCCGCAAATCCTATGGTAAGGTTACGATGTTGCTCACTTTCTCCCCGAGAGCATGCGGAAACAAAGATGGCCAGAGTCAAAACCACAATCACAATTACTTGAAAGCTATTTAATCTTCGGAATTTCATCGAATTAGATCCCTTAGACTCATTTTTTATTGGGCAAAGTAATCTTCGGTGAAATAAGACTATTTATCAAAATAATACAACAAGTTATCAAAAATCCGACCTCTTTTTTTTGCAAAACAGGAATTGACTGCCAGTTTGTTTTACAAAGGAGGCTTTATTATCTTGATTTGATATTATTGTCATAATGATAACTCAGTATCAATATATTTTTCCTGAACGGCCAACTTGAATGAGGCATAGAGCGGGAAATGATCTGAGGGATAAAGATCGTCAATTGTATCCCTGATGACCATGCAATCTTGTTTGAATATTTTTCCGCGATAAAGAATCCAGTCTATATAATCTCCGTTTATACTCCCTGTAAACCCATGATGGGTCCCTGGATAGGGTTTTTTGAACGCGTTTTTAAAATACCGCCCCTTTTCCTCTGTCGTCCGACCATGGCCGGTGAAGATGTTATAGCAGGGACTAAAGGGAATGGCATTAAAGTCTCCGACCATAATTACAGGAACCTCCCTCGGAAAACGCAGTAAGCGATCCATAATCAGTTTGGCGCTTTTGATCTGGACCGAGGTATCAAAGTCAAGATGAGTATTGACACATATGATTATGTGGTTACCGTTTTTGAACAGACCCATGGTGCATTGTCTCGGCCAGAGGCTTTCCCGGAAACGGCTCGGTATGGTGGGTGTTGGACTCAAAAAGAAATGTTCTCGATAGATGCAGGTCCAGGTTTTTTTATAAAAGATAATAATGTCTTGCCAGAAGGACGGAGATGGGCTGCGCTTGCCGATAAAATCGTATTCCGTCAAAATTTCATTCAGAAAATTTGTCTGGAAATCATTCGCTTCCTGAAAACCGATAAAATCTGCACGATATTTTTCAAAAAGATAGGGAAAGCCCTCCTTGCGGAATTGCCAGCTATTGGGTCCGTCGTCGGCCAATCCAAAACGCAGGTTTAATGTTAAAACAGAAATCATGGTTTTATTTTGCTTTGAAAAACCTGGTCCTCTGGGCCAGGATTTTTACTTTTTTTATACGCTAATGATGCTGAACTCGTAAAAAGTCAAAATTGAGACGGCAAAGTAAAAAGTTCAAGTTCAAGGCGTCGCGAATTTCGTGGAATGAGGCGTACTTATGTACGCCGCAGTGAACACGAAATGAAGCGCAACGCAGAAATTGGACTTTTTACGAAGCCGTCAATGACGATTAACCTCAAGAAGATCAAGATATTTCGCGATATCAAACCCGATATTTATAAAGTTGCTGAATGTGACATCATAAAAAGGCAGGTTCGATTTCTGCCTGATGACATCAAATATCGCAAGATAATTAAGAAGGATTCTTTTTTTCCATTTAAGACCGATTTGGGATGCCAACTTCTTAATATCTTCCTTTTGCCCCTCAATTTCGAGAAAGTCCCCGTAGGGCATCGTATCCAGGCAGAGGTTGGTATGGTTTAATATAAAAGTTTCACGCCATTTTTCGTACACTTGTTCTTCCCGGAACCCCAAAGATTCCAGAATATGTTTCATGGTGGTAAAATCACTGACTTGAACTTCAAGCTCTCTTAATATTTTAAATTGATCGTCTTTAAAAGCGGGTTCGGATTTAAAAGTAAGGATTGTTTTTGTATCCTGTCGGAGCCGCAGCAGAGATTTTTTTTCGATCAAACGATTATCGGCGTCGTCAAAGCGTGTATTTGTTTCAAAAACCCGTCCTCTGGACACCGCACCGATTTCAAGAATCCGGTCACGTGTGGAGTCCATATCCGACAAATAAAATTTTACTTCGATTTCCAAATTTTCCATAAAACACCATTTCAAAAAGATTTTCTATCTAAAACATATATGGCATGAGACCTTCTATTTGTCAAATTCCGCTTTTTCCGCCTTTTAAATCGTACAACTATTTAGGTATTATGTTTATATATTGTAATTTATCGATATAAAAGATATTCTATAAAGTGTGTATAAATGGCTCAGGATATTTTTTAACAAGGTGAGCATTGAACACAGAAAGAGTTACTTGGACGACCAATGAATCTTCGGAGGTTATCATGACTGGCAAGAAAAGATCTTTTTTGATCATAGTTTTGTGCCTGGCTATTCATCAAATATTTTGGCTCGGGGCTTGTGATTCAAAGAAAGAGCCTATCAAGATCGGCCTTGCGGTAAATCTAAGCGGCACGGGCGGAACAGCAGGAGAATATATTCGTGAAGGCGCTATGATTGCCGCAGAGGAGATCAACAAGGAAGGGGGGATCCACGGACGTCCCATTTCTCTGGTAATAAAAGATGATGAAAATACAGACCAAGGGATCGTTAAGGCCGACAAGGAATTGATCGCCCAAGGGGTTCCGGTTATCATTGGGCATACCTACTCTGAGAGTACGCTCAAGGCCTACCCGTATGTAACGTCACAGAATACCCTGTTGATTACCCCATACACGGCAACATCCCGGTTGAGCGGTAAAGATGATCTTTTTTTCAGGACAAGTGTGGATACCGTCAGTTATGGCCGGGCGCTGAGCGCTTTGCTTGCAAAAAGGCAGCTTAAAAGGGTTTGCTTTCTTATGGATATGTCGAATCCCAGTTTTACGCTGGAGTATGTGGAACAGACCGGGAAACATTTTAGCGGCAATACTTATTTTGTTCAGTTTAATTCCCGGAAAGAAACGGATTGGGGGTTCGTAATACGTGAGTTGATGGAACCGAATCCCGAGGCAATCGTTCTCCTGACAGAGGTGACGATGACCGGCGTTTCGGCTCAGAAACTTCGTTCCAGAGGATTTGAGGGCGATCTTATCGCCACGCTTTGGGCACAGACCTCCGACCTCATGCGCTATGGGGGTGAGGCGGTTGAAGGGATGACGATCATTACGTTTATCAAACCCCGATATGATACCGCTAAATATAAGTCCTTCGCCGGGAAGATCAAAGAATATTTTCATCATCCGGTTACCGCAAGATCGGTCAGGGCCTATGAAGTAGTTTATATGATTTCCGAGGCACTGAAAAGGTGTTCCGCTTTTACAGCCATGGAGATTAAAAGAAATTTGCTTAGGTTGCCGGAGGTAGATTATATTATGGGGCCGGTCAGGTTTGATGCCTTTGGTGATGTTATCCGGCCTATTTATGAGGTGCGGATCAAAGACGCCAAATTTTACAATGCAGGACAAATAAAATGAGTAACCACATTTCTTTTCGTGCAAGGATCCGGCGCATTATAATTATCGCCGGTGTTTGCTTTTTTATTTTTAGTGCCTTGATAATATCCGCTTTTGACATCAGGCAAAAAAAGAATGATTATGCTTCGGCGATGAAGAGCATTGTCAAGACATGTGATGCCATTATCGGCGACTATATCGACAAAAAACATAAACACATACAGAAGATTATAGCCAATATTCCTGATAGGGAACCTTCCGGGATTATGACCTTTCTTCAGGAGAATCTCCGCCTGAAGGATGAAGGAGATGTGTATTATGTTCTGGATAAACATAGACATATCATATTCATTCAAGACAGTTATAAACAATACCTCGGGCTTGATCTTTTCCATATCGAGCATATATCAATGAAGATGCCTGTATCAAAGGTGCATCAATCACTTTTCAGTAAGCAATCCGTGGTGAGTTTTATTTATCCCCTGGCCGGAGATAATCTTTTGGTTCTGGAAAAAGATCTTAGCGGGGTTGTTCCCCTGGTCCGCCGCTTCAATCCGGGCGAGTTTTTTAGCGGTGGGTATTTGTTCATCCTTTCTTCCGACGGCACTGTGATTTATCACCCTGACAGTCGGCTGATGAAAAGTCGGTATAACCTGGGCTTCGAACTAACGGATTGGAGTATCTTGGATCCCAGGGGGCTGCAAACCGTTACCTATCAGGGTCAGAAATATCTGTGCCGTAAACAGGCGCTTGAAAAAGTTACAGGCTGGACACTTTTTTTTATGGTTCCAAATGCCGTACTCATTCATGCCATTGGGTGCAATATTGCACAATTCTTTTTGATTTATGCAGCACTTCTTTCTTTGCTCATCTTTTTTCTCCAGTTCATGATAAATAAAAAACTATCAAATCCGGTAAGCGACATCGTTGAGAGCATATCTGATTATAGTGTTGACGGTCCTGATGGGCCCATACCGAGAAACAAGGCCTTAGGCACCCGGGAATTGGTCTATATTATAGATTCTATCAATAATATGATTGCCGAGGTGCGCCGATCTAATAAATCGCTTCATGAAAGCGAAGAGCGGTTAAAGATCATTCTCGATTCCATGCAAGCAGGAATTTTGCTCATTGATGCGGAAACCCATACAATTATTGACGCCAATCCTGCTGCCGTCAAAATGATTGACGCTCCCAAAGAAAAGATTATCGGCCGCGGGTGTCAACAGTTTATTTGCCGGGCATTAAAAGGAGAATGTCCGATAACCGATCTTGGACAGAAGGTATATAACTCAGAGCATGTATTTTTTAAGGCAAATGGCCAAAAAATCTATATCTTTAAGACGGTTATACATATCTTTTTAAAGAATAAGAAGTGTTTGCTATGCAGTTTTATTGACATTAGCGAGAAAAGGAAACTCGAAGCGCAATTACGCCAGGCCTATAAGATGGAGGCAATCGGAACGTTAAGCGGTGGCATTGCCCATGACTTTAACAACGTCCTCAGCATCATTTTAGGCAACGCGGAACTGGCGATAGATGATATCCCGGAATGGAGCCCGGCCCGGTTCAACCTCAAAGAGATCCGGACAGCCAGCATGCGGGCCAAAGATGTTGTAAGACAGTTACTCAATTTCAGTCGCAAGGCGAATCAGGAATTAAAACCCACCAAAATTATCCCTGTGGTCAAAGACGCTCTCAAGTTTTTACGGGCAACGATTCCCACGAGCATTGAGATTCGCCAGAACATTCAGGATGAGAGTGATACGGTTCTTGCCGATTCTACTCAGATCCATCAGGTGATTCTCAATTTAGGCACCAATGCGTTTCATGCCATGGAGGAAACCGGGGGGATTTTGGAAATCGGAATAAAAAATGTTGTTTTTGATCAAGTGGCAGCGACTCCTTATTCTGATCTGATTCCAGGAAAATATGTTCAGTTGACGGTAAGTGATACCGGCCAGGGCATAGCGCCTGAAATCAGAGAGCGGATTTTTGATCCTTATTTTACCACCAAAGAAATTGGCAAAGGTACGGGCATGGGGCTGTCTGTGGTCCTCGGTATTGTCAAAGGTCACGGCGGGGCGATTTCAGTTGACAGTCAGCCGGGGAAAGGGACCCGCATACGCATATTTTTGCCCATAGTTGAAAGAGAAGCGGTAGCCGAAATTGTCTCTGAAGAAAAGCTTTCCATGGGCGATGAAAGCATTCTTTTTGTGGATGATGAAGAATCTTTGGTAGATTTAGGACGGCTCAGACTGGTAAAAATGGGCTACCGGGTTACGGCGATAACCCGCCCTGCCGAGGCTTTAGAACTATTTTGCGCCAACCCGGATCAGTTTGATCTGGTGATTACCGACATGACCATGCCCCAGATGACCGGGGACCGCTTAGCAAAAGAAATCCTGAAGATACGGTCTGATATGCCGATTATCATATGTACCGGCTTTCACGAAAAGATGACGGAAGAAAAGTCTACAGAAATAGGTATCAAAGCTTTTCTATTAAAACCGGTCAGCATTAAAAATCTTGCTAAGAGTGTAAGGGAAGTCCTGGATAAGGAAAAAGACGGGAAAACCAATGAAGCGAATTGATATTTCGATATCGCCCAAAAACCCGGTGCCGGGCCGACCTTTGCAATATGCGATACTATTTCTAAAAAGCTAAAATGCTCCTTATAAAATAATATTTTTTCTTGACACAGAAACAATTTTTATTTACACGTAATAGTTTCTATATTCAGAGGAGAAAATCATAGTGAAAAAATATACATATAGTGCAAAAAATACCGACAACAAGGGCAAATGGTGTGTTGTTGATGCTCAAGATAAGGTTCTGGGGAGACTTGCCAGTACCATAGCTGCGCGCCTGCGGGGGAAACACAACCCTCTTTATACCCCTCACGTTGATACCGGTGACTGGGTGGTGGTTGTTAATGCGGATAAGGTTGTCATGACCGGGAGAAAATGGCAACAGAAACAATATTACCGGCACAGTGGTTACATCGGGGGTCTCAAGACGATTACCGCTCAGAAACTTTTGGAAAAAAGGCCTGAAGATCTTATCCGTTTTGCCGTTAAGGGTATGCTGCCAAAGAACAAATTGGGAAGAAAGCTTTTCAAAAAGTTGAAGGTTTATTCAGGTAATCTACATCCTCATGAGGCCCAGCAACCTGAGATTCTTGACTGTTAGAAGAGCAAGTTAATTCTGATTAATTATCGGGGAATTTTATGGAAAAAGAAAACGTTTATTATGCTACGGGAAAACGAAAGACTGCCATCGCGAGAACCTGGATAACGCCGGGGAACGGCGAAATCACCATTAATGATAGCCCCATGGCTGATTATTTCAAGGTTGAGATGGTAAAAACAATTGTAAAACAGCCGCTGATTTTGACAAATACTCTTGAATCATTTGATGTAAAAGCCCGTGTTACCGGTGGAGGTTTTTCAGGGCAAGCCGGTGCTATTCGCCATGGCATCACCAAGGCGCTGATATTGGCAAACCCTGAGCTTAGGAAAGCATTGAAAAGAGCCGGTTTCATTCGCCGTGACGCCAGGGTCAAGGAAAGAAAGAAATACGGACAGAAGGGTGCGCGGGCACGGTTCCAGTTTTCAAAACGTTAGAATTTATTATATTCTTCATTTTTGGAAGGGAACAGGGGGCACCCTGTTCCCTTTGTTTTTACAACCAAAATAAAGAGACCTTTGCAAAACGTCCCCTTTTGCCCAATTCCGGCGTCAGGCTCGAATTTTAATCCTCGAAATACTCAATGTATTCCTGTGGTTAAAATTTTCGTGTTGACTCGGGGCGTCCATGCCCCTCGCCCGTGCGGGCAGCTTGACAGCTGTCCAATTCTGCTATCCTGCAGAATTGCCCTTGGCCTTGAACCCCGGTTAAATATGAAATGCGGATTTAACTGGGCAGGCAAAATTGAACATTTTTCAAAGGTCTCATAAATTCTTCATGAGAAATTCGGGCTAACGGTTCTTCCACTCAGGCTCCCTTTTTTCCAAAAAAGCCATCATGCCTTCCTGTGCATCTTCGGCAAGGCAGTTCATGACAATTGCATGGGTGGCATAATTGTAAGCTGACGGGGTATCCAGGTCCGCCTGGTTATAAAAAGTTCGCTTTCCAAAAGCAAGCGTATACCGGCTGTATTGAGCGATTTCCATGGCCCAGTTCCCGGTCTGTTCGACAAGTTTGTTCGGAGCAACGATTCTGTTTATGAGTCCGAACCGTTCTGCTTCCTCTGCTGAAATAAAACGACCCGTCAAGAGCATTTCCAAAGCCCTTCGTCGTCCCACAACCCGAACCAGGGGAACCGAGGGGGTGGAACAGAAAAGGCCTATTTTTACCCCCGGGGTGGCAAACTGAGCTCCGGTTTCCGCAATGGCAAGGTCGCAGGCGGCAACCAGCTGGCATCCTGCTGCCGTTGCGATACCGTGAACCTGAGCAATGACTGGCTGCGGCAGTTTGAAAAGCATTTGCATCATCTCTGCGCATACGGAGAAAATCTTGTGAAAATGCCGGACGTCCAGGGTTTCTCCTACCATTTCCTTAAGATCATGCCCTGCACAAAACGCCGGGCCGTTTCCCCTGATGACAACCACACGGATATCCTGATCTTGTTCTATAATTTTTAGCTTATCCAGCATATTTTTCATCAATTCCAAAGAGAGTGCATTCCGTTTCTCAGGGCGATTTAAGGTAAGCCATGCCACGGGGCCGTCTTTATCCAGCAATACAGGGTCCATTTTAACGCCTCCTTGCAATCGTTAATTCACTCGAAATCTTTTTTACTTTTCCGCAGCCTTCCAGCATCTTGCAAAGTGTTTTTCCCCGACTTTTTCAAAGCCGATGTTTTCTTCCAGACAACGGGGTTCCTCAATGGGGCACCTTCCCTGGAAACGGCATCCTTTAAAGGTCATCGGATAATCATAAAGATCCGGTTCCAGGAGCTTTATTTTACGTCTTTTACCCGGCACAGGATCGGGAATGGCCGAAAGCAGTGACAGGGTATAGGGATGACGAGGGTTTTCAAAAAGCTCCTCGGCGGGTGCGGACTCCATGATCTGGCCCTTATACATGACAGAAATCGTGCTGCACAGATAACTCACCACATTGAGATCGTGAGAGATGAAAAGATAGCTTAATCCCAGGCGCTCCTGAAGATCTTTTAAAAGATTAATGATCTGGGCCTGTATGGATACATCCAGAGCCGAGATCGGTTCATCACAGACAACCAGTGAGGGGTCCACGCTCAGGGCACGTGCGATGCAGATGCGCTGGCGCTGTCCGCCGCTGAATTCATGGGGATATCGATTTGCGCTGTCCGGAGACATGCCCACCATTTTGAGGAGTTTTTCAAGGCGCTCTTTTCGCCTTTCACCCCTTTTAATACCCAGAATTCGCAGCCCTTCCTCAATGGACAAACCCGTGGTCATCCGGGGATTTAATGAGCCGAACGGGTCCTGAAAAACGATTTGAATCTCTTTTCGAATGGGTTTCATCTCTTTTTCGGTAAATTTACCGATATCAATCCCTCGAAAGATAATTTTTCCGTGATCCGGCTTCAAAAGTTTCAAAATGAGTCTGGCAACGGTTGTTTTTCCGCAGCCGCTCTCTCCCACCAGACCCAGGGTTTTTCCCTGTTCGATTTCGAAACTCACGTCATCAACCGCTTCAACCCATCCGGCGATTTTTTGAAAAAAACCTCTACGTATGGGAAAGTATTTTTTCAGGTTTTGTACACGAAGGATCATGGGTTTGTCTTTGCTCTTGGATTTCATTTATTTGTATCCGTCTTCCCTTTCAAACAGGACGGGGCAGCGGGCCAGGTGTGCCTGGCCGTAATCACACATCTTGGGATATTCTTTGCCACAGATTGGGATGGCATGGGGACATCTGGGATGAAAGGGACAGCCCGCAGGCTTGTAGGCCGGGTTGGGCACCGTTCCGGGGATGCTGAAAAGCCTTTTCCCCCGTTTTGATCGGCTGGGAAGTGATGCAAGGAGCCCCTGCGTATAGGGATGCCGGGCATCATGAAAGATCTGAGCCGTATTCCCCTGTTCCGTGACGATGCCGGAATACATGACATAAACCCGATCGGCAATATTCGCCACGACGCCGAGATCATGGGTAATATATAGTACGGACATGGATCGTGTTTCCTGAATGGATTTAAGCAGCTGCAAGATTTGAGCCTGTACGGTCACATCAAGGGCGGTGGTGGGTTCGTCGGCGATAATCAGATCCGGATCACATGCCAGAGCCATGGCAATCATGACCCGTTGTCTCTGCCCGCCGCTGAGCTGGTGGGGATAATCTTTAAGTCGCTGAACCGGGGAGGGGATACCCACGTCTTTCAATAGCTGAATACAGCGGTCCCGCAGCTCTCCGGCCCCTATGTTTTTATGGATTCTGACGGCTTCGCCGATCTGATCTTCTATGGTAAAAACAGGATTCAGGGATGTCAGCGGTTCCTGGAATACCATGGCAATATGATTTCCGCGAATTTTTTGCATATCTTCTTCGGCCAGTTCCAGCAGGTTTTTGCCTTGGAACAGAATTCGACCCCCTGCTATTTCCCCGGGAGGGATTGGGATGAGACCGAGTATGCTGAGTGCGGAAACCGTCTTTCCACATCCGGATTCCCCCACAAGACAGACCGTCTCTTCTTGCCGAATTTCGAAACTGATACCATCTACGGCACGGGCGCAGTCGTGGCCGGATCGAAAATACACTTTTAAATCCCGGACAGAAATCAGAGTGTTGTCATTCGTCATTTGTCAATCTTCAATCAACAATCACCAATTCAGTGTCTTTCCCTGAGTCTTGGGTTCAATACATCCCTGAGACCTTCACCAAAAAGGTTAAAAGACAGTACCACAATTAGAATTGCAATGCCCGGTATAAAGGTCAGCCAGGGTGCATCAAAGATGAAATTCTTTCCGTCTGAAAGAATGTTTCCCCAGGTGGCGTGGGGGGGCGGCACCCCGAATCCCAGAAAGCTCAAGCCGGCTTCCGTTAAGATGGCCGTAGCAATACCGATGGTAGCGGAGACCAGCACCGGCGCAACCGCATTGGGCATCATGTGGCGAAAAATGATCCTGAAGTTGCCGGCGCCGAGCGTCTTTACCGCCGCCACAAAATCCTGTTCTCTTAACGAGAGAAATTCAGCCCGGACAAAACGCGTGGTCCCCATCCAGCTGGTCAACCCGATAACGATCATAATATTATAAATGCTTGCAGGGAGAAGCGCTACCACCGTCAGAATCAGAAAAAAACTCGGAAAACAGAGCATAATATCCACGAGTCTCATGATCAGTGTGTCAATGGAGACGGCGTTTTTACGGAAAACTTTCGCCCATAAGGCCAACGTTTTTTCCCCGGATCTGTTTTGGGTCCGGAAAGAATAAAAAATGTATGCTACAGTGAGACATAAAAGCACCGCACCGGAAAGGATAAAATTGGCCGTTACCAGGGCTGTCCCGGAAATCAAAACAAGGGTCACTAGAACATGATCGACCCTGATATGGTGTTGCCCGAAATATCCCGCTATTCCGCCCATGAATATACCGATGAGTACAGAGATCCCCACGGCCACAAAACCAACGGTTAGAGAAACCCAGGCGCCCTGAAGCATTCTTGCAAAAACATCCCGTCCCAGATCATCGGTTCCCATCAGATAATATCCCAGGGGGGGGATCTCTTCACGCCTCAGCGACTCAAGATTAGGTTTTGCAAGGGGGGGACGCAGCTTTTCTTGAAGACGGATCATGGCGGGATCCAATAAAGGGTCCGGTCCGGAAGTTATAAACAGACCCGAAATTGCGCAGCAGAAGAAAAGGATGAAGATAAAGAGCCCCAGGATGGCCAGCCGGTTTTGCCTGAAAAGACGCCAGAATTCCTGCAGCCGGGTCCGTTTCGGAGCCAGGGGCGTTTCGAATTGAAAATTTTCATTAAATCCTTTTTCTTCTATGTTCATTACAGACGTATCCTTGGATCCACAATCAGGTAAAGAAGATCTGAAATAAAAGTGCCGGCCAGTACCAGGACGGCTGAAACAAAATTAACCGTCAGAATAACCGGGTAATCTCTGGCCAGAATCGCCTCATAGGCCATCCGTCCCATACCCGGCCAGGAAAATATCGATTCGATGATCACCGAGCCTCCGATCAGACCCGGTAAAATAAGTCCGAACATGGTCACAAAAGGAAGCAGGGCATTTCGCAGAGCATGCTTATAATGGACCTGTTCCGGTGGAAGTCCTTTGGCCCAGGCCGTACGAATATAATCCTGGCCTTCCACTTCGAGCATCTGGCTTCGGACATACCGGGAAAGGACTGCAATTCCTCCGGTGGCGCCCAGCACGGAGGGAAGGAGCAGATGCCAGATCCTGTCCATGAATATGTACGGCAGGGAAGCACCGTCTCCGATTCCGAAAGTTTCCATGCCGATGACCGGAACATGGAATTGGTTCACCACGAAAATAATCAACACGTAAGCAAAAAAGAAGCCGGGAATGGAAATCAGAAGATAAGATAAGAATGTGGCGCTCCGATCATAGAATTGACCCCTGAAAATGGCCGATCTGATGCCGATAGGAAAAGAAAGGGTCCAGGTAATAATTGTACCCACAATAAACAGGGGCAGACTGTTTAAAAATCGTTCCCAAATTTTTTTAAGGACCGATTGATTGTCCTTCCAGGAAACGGTTTCCCCGGTAAAAAGAGCCTTGTAAAAATAAAGATACTGAACATGAAGCGGCTTATCCAGATGAAACTCTTTTTGAAATCGTTCCACCATTTCAGGAGTGAACTTGGGATTCATCGGATCCACCTGGCTCGGCTTTCCGGGCGCAATATGAATAATCAAAAAAGATACGATTGAGATGAAAAACAACGTAATGATCTTCTGGATAACACTGCGTCCGATAAATGATATCATGGTCTATCCCTCATCCATAAAGCCGGGGGCCTCTGGAAGCTTTATCCATTTGTTAAAATAAAAACTATAATTTCCGGTTTTCGTGGGTTTTATTTTTTCATAGTGTATGTGTCCGGCATCATCGATCGTCTTTATCACGATCCGTTTGTCTAAAACGGCCGTCCATTTTCCCACATAAAGAAACGTGTAGGGCTGTTCTTTTGCAATAATTTCATGAAGTCTGTGGCAGTATTGGACCTGCCGGTTGTGATCATATTCCTGCCTGATCTTTATGATGAGATCGTCGGCTTCTTTGTTTTTGAAACTTACAAAGTTGAGCTGATACGGATTTGTCTGGCTTGAATGCCATATCTGATATAGATCCGGGTCTATCCCCATTTGCCAGCCCAGGACCAGGGCATCAAAATCTGCCTTGTTCACGCGTTCCTGGATAAATACAGACCACTCTAAAAGATCCGTATGCACATCGATTCCGATCTGTTTCCATGCGTCCTGGGCGATTGCCAGTATGGCTTTGCGGAGATCGTTGCCGTTGTTGGTAATGAGGGTGAATTGGAATTTATTGCCGTCTTTTGTCAGCCATCCCTGTTTATCGGGTTTCCAGCCGGCCGCCGCTAACAGGGTTAACGCTCCCTTGGGATCGTAAGGAACCGGTTCGATATTGTGGTTATAATAATCGGTCTGTTTGACGAAAGGACCGGTGATTCGCTCTCCCTGACCATAGAGCACGTAATTGATAATCTTGTCCATATCAATTGCCATTCCCAGCGCCCTTCGTACTCTGGGATCATCAAAGGGCTTGCGCCGGATGTTGTAGCCGATATAGGTATAGCCAAAAGCCGTGCCGGAAAAACTCTGGAACCTTTGGTCTTTTTCCAGTCGCTTTACCTGATGAGGTTGAACATCGTAGCTGTCGATGGTGCCGGCATAAAATTCCATTTCCTGGGTCAGCCGATCCGGTATCACACGAAAAACATATTTTTTATAGTTGGGCGGCCCTTCCCAGTAGCCGTCAAAACGATCCAGGATAATGTACTGATCCGATTTCCACTCTTGAAACCGGAACGGTCCGCATCCGATGGGATGTCGGTTGAAGCTGCTCTGGCGCATGGAAAACGTGTTCGGGTCTTTCCCGAGACGGTGAGCTTCCTTTTTAAGCGCGTTATGATTGAGCAAATGCTCGGGGAGGATTCCCATGCCCCAGGTTCCCATGGCCGGAGAATAGAGTCGCTTGTAAACGATTTTTACGGTTAACGGATCCATAACCGTAACCGTTTTAACCGGCTCATAATCGGCAATACGGGGGGAAAGATTTTTCGGATTCATGATCGATTCATAGGTAAATTTGACATCGTCTGCATCAAATAAATGGCCGTCATGAAACCTTACCCCTGGCCTTAAGTGAAACAAAAGAACCGGATTGTGCTCAATAGCCGGTAACAGCTCACCGGCATATTCAGCTATTCTTTCCTTTTCGAGCTGGGGATCAGACATCAAATATGCTTTGTGGTTAAAGGATTCAAAGTAATTTTTACCCAACAGCAGTAAAAGGTTTTGGAAAAAATCCGGGTCTACCCGATTAAGAACAAGTTTTATCCTGGCAGGCGCTGCGATGTTGAGGGTAATATGTTTTTTCTGTTCGCCGGTATCCGGGCTTTTTAATTCTTTCGTTACCGAATAATTCCGAGGCGGGATAACAGAAATTGAAGTAATGTAATCTAAAGAATTTTTGAGCCCGGGGCGTATTGCATGGTTTTTTTTCTTTGCGTTTTTCAGAAAATCGGCCACATCTTGCGGGTCTGCCTTACCCAATCCCGGTACGTCGGCGGATGGGTTGACGTAAAAATAGGCTTCCTCGAACACCTCCCATGACGTTGCCAGACGCCCTCTGAAGTGTAACTGTTCATCCCTGTCCATGAGGCCCTCAAATACCATGTTTTCGATGCTGCTGCTTGCCGAATCTGCCGTGAGAATGGGATTCAGCAGGCTGGCATCACCAATAGATCCGGTAATATATTCATTGAGACGTTCGGGATTTCCTTTGGTTTGTTCCTCGTAGGTGGGCACCCAGAAATATGACTGGAGCAAGACGATAATGAGAAGTAGGGGTGCAAAAATGAGGAAGCGTCGTATAGTCATAGTGCTGTCTCAAAGTGAGACCTTTGCAAAACGCCCCCTTTCGCTCAATTCCTGCGTCAGCTCAAATTTTAATCCTCAAAATACTTAATGTATTCCTGTGGTTAAAATTTTCGCCTTTCTTGGACTTGAACAAAATTAAACATTTTTCAAAGGTCTCAAAGTGTAAGGTTCTTTTTTTGGAAGCAACATCCAGATTAATTGAAACCTTAAGAGATTCAAGTTTTTGAGTCAAGTGAAAAGGCGCTGTGGTAAACACGAAACCGCTTGGGTACGGCCGGGTGAGGAGCAATAAAAAAATAAACGATTGACTAATTCAATGGATTTTGAAATTTTCAGACAGAACCATAATCCAACAAAATCCATACCTGTAGGGTGGAGCATCAGAACAATGAAGCGATTTTTCAAGATTGTCATGTTAGCGGTTATTTTTGCAACGGTAGCGGTTTTAGGTGCCAGGTGGTTTATAAAAGCAAAAGAGAACTCGTCCGCATCCGAACTCAGGATCTACGGGAATATCGATATCCGAAAAGCCGACCTTGCGTTTAACGAACAGGAGCGAATTGCTCAGGTTTTGGTGGAAGAAGGCGACCGTGTTACGGCAGGCCAGGTTCTGGCGATACTGCAGACCAATCGACTGGAAGCCCAGATCGAAGAGGCCAAGGCACAAATCGCCGCCCAGCAGGAGGTCGTCAAACGGTTTGAATCCGGGACCCGACCGCAGGAGATCGAGCAGGCACGCGCCGAGAGGGCGGCGGCAAAAGCCACAGTCCGGAATTCGATGCTAAATTTCGAGCGCATCAGTAAAACGTCAGGGGCCGGAGCAACGAGCGAACAGGCTCTGGATAATGCCCGGGCTCAGTTGGATGTGGATCAGGCCCAGCTCAAAGTCAAAGAAAAGGCGCTGAATCTTGCACTGGAAGGCCCTCGCAAGGAAGACATTGCCGCGGCCAAAAACACGCTGGAGGCACTCAAGGCGTCTCTTTCTTTATTAAAGATAAGGATTGCGGATATGACGTTGATATCTCCGTCTCCGGGTATCATTCAAAACCGAATTCTGGAACCCGGAGAAATGGCGAGCCCGGACCGGCCGGTTGTCACCCTGGCGTTGACCGACCCCAAGTGGGTGCGGGCCTATGTACCGGAGCCGGATCTCGGCCGCATCAAACTCGGCATGACGGCCAAGATCTTGAGTGATTCGTTTCCGGATCAAAGTTTTGAAGGCTGGATCGGCTTTATTTCCCCTGTGGCCGAATTTACCCCGAAAACCGTGGAGACCGAGGATTTACGGACAAAACTGGTGTATGAAGTAAGGGTTTTCGTTCATGATTCCAAAGATCTGCTTCGTTTGGGAATGCCGGTCACGGTGATCGTGGGCCGTACCGTTTCACCCGGTGCATTCCGGGAGGACAGCGTTCCGGCCCAAAAAGCCGCCAAACCGGATCAAGGATAGCCGGCCATATGACTGCTCAGTCACATGCGCAGACCCCGGCCGCCACGGATGTGGTACTGGCAGTCCGGAACTTAACAAAGGAGTTTTCCTCCAAAAAGGGGCCTGCGGTTCAGGCCCTGCGCGACGTTTCACTGGAAGCCCGCTGCGCACAGGTAACCGGACTTGTGGGGGCGGATGGAGCCGGGAAAACCACCTTGATCCGTACGGCAGCCGGCTTGATCGTCCCCACGGCCGGCACGGTTGCCGTCCTGGGCCTCGACAGCATGGTCCATACCATCGAGATTCAGAGTCGTGTCGGTTATATGCCCCAAAAATTCGGCCTGTATCAGGATCTGACCGTGACGGAAAACATGAATCTCTATGCCGATCTTCAGGGGGTGCCGTCTTCGGTGCGAAAAGATCGGTATCACCGTCTGCTTCAGATGACCGGCCTGGAACCCTATACCCGGCGTATGGCCGGTGCGCTTTCCGGCGGAATGAAACAGAAGCTGGGGTTGGCCTGTTCACTCATCAAGTCGCCGGAGATGCTGTTGCTGGATGAGCCCACCGTAGGCGTAGATCCCATCTCACGTAGGGAGCTGTGGAAAATTGTTTACGAGCTGGTGGAAAGGGGCGGCATCGGGGTGTTGCTCTCAACTGCCTATCTGGACGAGGCGGAGCGATGCGATCATGTGGTGGTGCTGCATGAAGGTGAAAAACTTGCCGAAGGAACGCCCCGGGAGTTCAAAAAGCGGATGGGACAAAAAGTAGCGCTCGTGGATCCTTCGCCGGACATCAAGCCTCGTCAGATACACACGCATCTTGTGGGTAAAGCGCATATTATCGATGCCACCATTCGATCCGGGAGGGTGCGCGTGGTGACCGATGTTTACGGCACCCAAGCTGTGGCCGACGCTTTGCCGGAAAAATGGCCGGCAGCCATCAAGAGTACCCCCCCGACCTTTGAAGATGCCTTTATGACCCTGATTCCCCACAAAGAGAGCCGCTTTCAAATCAACCCTGTCGACGAAACTTCCGGCAAGACAATCCGGAATGAAGAAGTGGTGGTGCAGACTCGGTCGCTTAAGAAGTTTTTCGGTGATTTCGAGGCGGTCAAAGGACTCACTTTCGAGGTGCGGCGCGGCGAGATTTTCGGTCTGCTCGGTCCCAACGGCGCCGGAAAAAGCACCACGTTTAGGATGCTATGCGGGCTGCTGAGCGTCAGCGCCGGTGAGATCAGCGTGGCCGGGTATGATTTACGGCACTCGCCGTCCAGGGCCCGCTCCCGTCTGGGATACATGGCCCAGCAGTTTTCCCTTTACGGCCAGCTCAGCGTACAGGAAAATCTGAACTTTTTCGGGAAGGCCTATGGTCTTGGTAAAGATCGCCTGCGGCAGCGGATGGATTGGGCGTTTACGGAATTCGGACTCGGCAAATGGCGCGAAAATGCCGCCGGCCGGCTTCCGGGCGGTTACAAACAGCGCTTGGCCATGGCCGCGTCGCTGTTGCACGAGCCGGAAATTCTTTTCCTGGACGAGCCGACGTCAGGCGTGGATCCTTTGGCTCGCCGCGAGTTCTGGCTCAGGATAAACGGCTTTGCCGAACAGGGGGTGACCGTTGTGGTGACAACACATTTTATGGAAGAATCCGAATACTGCGACCGGATGTTGATCATGTCCCTGGGAGAAAGCCTCGCCATGGGCACGCCTTCTGAAATCCGGTCGCTGGCCCGTTCAAAAGAAAACCCGGAACCGACCATTGAAGATGCGTTTATCGCCCTTGCAGAGGGAACCATTGTACCTTCCGGCGGACCGAATCGAATTGAAAACAGCAGAGGGAGAAAATGACGTCGCGTACCCTTTTCTTTATGCGCATGCGGGGGATTCTACGCAAGGAAGTGCTCCAGATCCTGCGCGATCCCAGCAGTATTGCGCTGGCCATTGTTTTACCTATGGTGCTTCTCTTTATTTTCGGATACGGGGTCACCCTGGATGCCGAAAACGTGCCCATCGCCGTCGTGCTCGACGACAACGGCCCGGCGGCCCGGGAGGTGTCGGCCAGATTCGATCTGTCGCCCTATTTCAAAACCATTCATTTGACATCCATGGCCGAAGCAATGGAGTGGCTGAATCAAAGGCGTGTTGATGGTATTGTTCATCTGCAAGCCGATTTTTCGTCCAGTTTCTACCAACGGAACCCGACACCGGTTCAGGTGATTGTCAACGGCATCGATGCCAACCGGGCGCGTCTGATTCAGGGGTATGCGCGCGGGGTGCTTCAGACATGGACCGAGCTGCGTCAGGCCCGGGGCGAACCGGTGGCCGGCCCTGCCGTGAAAATATCCCAACGGATATGGTTCAACGAGGCCGCCGTCAGCCGGAACTTTCTGGTGCCGGGTCTCATTACCCTGATCATGACCCTGATCGGAATCCTATTGACCGCATTGGTAGTGGCACGGGAATGGGAGCGCGGGACCATGGAGGCCATTCTGGTCACGCCGATTCG